>Ga0209589_1001592_pt1 | contig 37824 bp, 34 predicted proteins | sample CowpeawhiteBW_FD_187525 | JGI IMG/M metagenome (GOLD analysis project Ga0209589, IMG submission 187525) | Root nodule microbial communities of legume samples collected from California USA - Cow pea white BW (SPAdes) (version 2) | ecosystem: Host-associated > Plants > Roots > Nodule | place: USA...
CCCAAAATAAGTCCATGAAGGACATTTTTTTTGAAATAAGTGTGGGGGAAACAAACTGTAGGTAGAATTTTTCTTTTTTTTTGTTTTTCAATTTTTTGTTTTTGTTTTCATTTAAAAAGAAAAAAAATTGTGATTTCTTTTTGAGAAAATTGTGAAAGTATTAACTTTTTACTAAGTGAAACTTTTAAACAATATGTCTCATAAGAAATCCAAAAAAATATTTCCCTGCTTTCAATAAAACATATTGACATTGGATTTTGGGATTTGATTCAGTAATTGGGATGATCATAATTCTTGAAAAATAAAAGTCATGTTGATATGAGTGGATTGTTTCTATGATTTGCTAAATGAGTTGATTTGAGAATTTCTTGATTAAATCTTTTGTGAAAGAATTTGACCTTGTGAGTCTTGAGCCTTAATGTAAAGGATGGACCGCCATGTGCCATTCCTATTTTTTCTTGAGTGACTTGCTCATGTTTGTTTATACTCAAATGTTTAGCTTGACTCTTTTGTTTTGCATCTTAGGTGAATATGCATGATTTGATATGATTGAGGCATTTCTTATTTTTAGCTACTTGGCCAAATAAGCCACCTTGATATTAATCCATTGGTAGCCCCTTTGAGCTTTTAAACCTTTTCTTTTTCTTTTTTTAAGCCTATTGCATAACCTTGGAAAGAAAAAGACCATATTCTACCTTAGGAAGAAAGAAGGAGCTAATGGTTGAGGAATGGTTGAGGAATAAAGTGTGTGGGTGAGTACCTCACCCACAAATTAATAAAAATGGCGAAAGGAAAAATTGTTGATGAAAAAGTATTGAAATAATTGCTTTCAAAAAAAAAAGCAACAAAGCAATAAACGAAAAAATAGTTGTTTTTGAAATTATGCTCCATTATTCTTTCTATATTTTAATTTCAAAAACCCAAAAATCCTAAAATTTTTCCTACCTTTGCCTTGGCCCTATTATAACATGTGAAAAGTCCTCATGATCTTTGAATGCATATTTTTCTGAAAGTTTGTGAATATCTTAGTCTTGTTAAATATTATGAATGTTTACTTGCATGAGTATTTTGAGTGAAAACACAAGCCAAAACACTTGAGCAAATTTTGGTGATAAAATACACATTTAATGTGAGTGTTTTCTTTCATAAACGATTGTCTTGTGAATTCAAAAGATTAACTCATGTGTGAAAATTAGAATCTTTCCGTTTGTTTATCCATGATAACTTGATTTCTAGAATATTGATTTGTCTCAAGTAAGACTCATTCCTTTAATCCAGTGTTGATGTGAAATAAAATACCTCAGAAGAAGTTTTGAAATTGCCTAATTTTGCCCAGGAGTGCAAAAGGATAAGTGTGCAAATTTGATAACGCTGTCGTTGACACCATCAAATTAATACTACTTATCTATAACAACTTCAGTATTGTTAAGAAAGTAGTCAACAAAATAGTAAGGGTAAAGTAACCCAAAGTCGTCTCCCAACGAACACGGAATTGATTTTTAACAAGTTATTTCTTATAAAACTATACAAGAGTTAGTCAAATAAAATTATAAAAAATATGAGGGATAAAGATAACAAGATAAAATAAGATATAAACAATAGTAAAGAAAATAGATTAATTCCATTGCTTTTTCAAAATAGATTCATCATTGGTTATCTAAAGATTATTGCTCAATTAATTATTGTTATAAATTTACAAATTAATCAATGTAAAGTCTCAATTAATTTGTTGGCGTCCTCACTTTTAACCAAAGTACAGTCTCAATCAAATTTACTATGCCTAATCATGTCTATTATTTTATCTCGTCACCAAATAAAAAGCTTAATTAATATAAAGTAAAGTCCCAATTAATTTTCGTTAGAGTAAATACCTTTAATCAAAGTAAAGTCTCAATTATTGGTAAAAACTCATTGAATCACATGAAAGTTTCTAAATAAAATCAAAGTAAAGTCTCAATTAGATTTAAAAACCCTTAAACTCATATGATCAACATGCATATAGATTTAAAATCATTATTTTTTACGTGATTCAAAGATAAAAGATATAGATGAATTAAAACCTCAACAATAATAAAAAGAACAAAGAAATTAATTGATCTAACCTCAGAATCCAATTAACAAATTACAATGGAATCAACCCAAGAAGTTTAGCACTCCATGAAATACAAAATAGAAATAAAAGAAGAATAGAGAGAGAAAGGAAACGAAATTAAGCCCCCCTGAGGGTTCCTAAACTCCGAAGTCTCGAGCTTGTTTTTCTGCTTCTCCCTTGGTCTCTTTATATAGGAATTGGACTTGACTTTTCTGTTGCTAAAACCTCTCAAATATCTTTTAAAATAAAGATAAATATAAATATTCAAAGATATTTGGAGAGATATAGACTATTTGACAAATATAATTAGTTAATAATTTATGATATAATTAAATAAATTAATTATTTAAAGATATCTAATAAATTATCACCAAATAATATTTGTATTAATTTTCTAAATAGCCCATTTTCAATCCTATAGTCCAATTTTGTTGAGACATCCAAAAATATCAATATTTGCAGTTAAACCCCTCTCCTTTGACCAATTTTTGACTTTTTGACCAGATTTGACCAGCTTTGTTGCTCCATTGACCAGTTGACCAGTTTGACTGTGCAATCATAGGCTGACACGTGGCAACTCCTTCTCTCTCCCAAATTAGGGTTTCCGTTTCTGCCGTAGGTTCGAGAATGACGGCTGCCATGCTTCCCGGTGCTGCGTTTTTCTTCCTTCACGATCTGCAACGGTGCGGAGACGATGGTGGCTGCTGGTGGTGGTGCGATTCGCTGGCGACGCAGATTTTTGCAGGAATGGCGTGGACGGTGCTGCAACAGATGCATAAATAGTGGTGATGCGGTGGCTGCCGGTTCAGTTCAGTGTTTCTGGTTCATGTGCGTTGCAGGTGTTGACAGAACAGTGGTGCCTGTCGCGGTGAAGATGATGAAGATGGTGCAGGTGCGAAGCTTCACCGACGAGAAGGAAGATGATGGAACTATGGTGGCCGGAGGCGGCGGCGGCTGCCGTGGAGGGTGGTCATGGTGGTTGAAATTAGGGTTAGGGTTTCATGTGTGAGATGGAGGAGATGATGACATGGCAGTGTCTAATTGGTGTAGATGTGTTTGCAAGGATTAATCCCACATGGCTTGATCTGGTTGGCTAATTTTAAAAGTTGAGGATTGCCACATAGCCTGATATGAGTGAGTTGGGTTTAAGTGGTAGGAGGGGGTGTGAATAGACATATTAGGGGGTGCAGAATAGGTTTTTGGTGAGACCCATTTAGAAAGAGGGGAGTGTATAAGCAAAAACTGGGGTGCAGAAGTGATTTTTCTAGAACTTGCTAATTTCAGCCTTATTTAAAGGAGTTTTTTTAATTTCAATCTATTTATTTTCCCACCTTTAAATAAGCTTAATCTTAACTTCAGCTGCATCAACAAAAGTTAAAATATCCAAAAATAATTTAGGCAACTAAAAATCACTTTTTAAGACATTTTTATCACACAAGTTCAAATAGCCTAATTATCATAATTATCAATTAAATCACTCTTTAAGCACATAAATTCAATTAAATACCCAGAATTAAACATTGAATGAGGGCAAAAATACGCACTCATCACCTACCTTTGGCATAAAAGGTATGGCCACTTACATTACAAAGGTTTGAAAACTCTCCAACAATGACATATGGTACGTGGATTGCCCAAACTTGAAGCATCAAATATCACTTGTACTAACTGTTTCACTGGCAAACAACATTGTAATCCAATTCCTTAAGCAAGTGAATCTCATGCTAGCAAGGTCTTGGAACTCGTTCATGTAGACATATGTGGCCCTATACAACCCATCTCAAATAGTGGAAACGATATTTCTTAAGCTTTATTGATGATTACAGTTGTAAAAGTTGGGTCTATCTACTTTCAAAAAAATCAAAAGCTTTGGATTTCTTCAAGTTTTATAAGAAATTGGTGGAAAAGGAAGTTGAAGCATTCATCAAATGCCTACGTACAGATAGAGGAGGAGAATTTAACTTACTTGATTTTAAATTGTTTTGTGAAGCAAACGGAATCGAAAGGCAACTTACCACACTTTATACACCACACCGAAACGGAGTAGCTGAACACAAAAATAGAATCGTCATGAACATGGTACATTGTTTACTTTTTGCCAAACATGTTCCTAAAACATTTTGGACAGAAGCTGTCAATTAGGCATTTTATCTGTTGAATTGATGCCCAACTCATGTTGTAAGGAACATCACTCCTCAAGAAGCTTGGAATGAAATCAAGCCTTTAGTGAAGCACCTTCGAGTGTGGGGTTGTGTGGCACATGTACACATACCAAAGGCAAAAAGAGGTAAATTTGATTATAGAGTTTTCCTTGTATTATGTAGGGATTAGCAATGAATCAAAAGGTTATCGTTTGTTTGACCCTAAAACAAAAAGAATTATAGTTAGTAAAGATGTCATGTTCGAGGAGGAGAAGAGTAAGGACTGGGGTTCAAATTATGAAGAACAAATAAACACCAAATTGGTTTGGGGTGAAGATGATTTCCATACTGATAAAAGTGAGGAGGAGTACAAATGTGCGGATGACAACTTTGAAGAAAATGTCAACAGTGGTAGTGAACAAGATAATGAAGGCAAAAATGAATCAAAACATTCGTAAGAGTGTGATATTCAAGGGAGAGAAAGAAGAAAGCCGACTTGGATGGAGGAATTTGTAAGTGGTGAAGGGTTGAGTGAAGAAGAAGCCGAGGCTTATATGATACAAGATGTTTTGGGTGAAGATCCAACTCAATTTGAGGAAGCTGTTAAGCATAAGAAATGGAGAAAGGCTATGGGCAGTGAAATCCAATCAATTGGAAAGAACCAAACTTGGGAGCTAATGGATTTGCCAACTGGAGCAAAAACAATTGGGTTCAAATGGCTCTTCAAGACAAAACTGAATGAGGAGGGTGAAGTGGATAAGTACAAAGCAAGATTGGTGGCTAAAGGGTACTCTCAACAACATGGAATCAATTTTTCTGAAGTATTTGCCCCTATTGCACGAATGGACACAATAAGATTGATACCAACACTTGCCTCTTGTGAAGGATGGGATATCTTTCAGTTAGATGTGAAATCTGAATTTTTGCATGGAGAACTCAGTGAAGATGTGTACATAGAGCAACCAAAGGGATACGTCAAGAAAGGGAAGGAACACAAGGTTTACAAGCTACATAAAGCTTTGTACGATCTAAGGCAGGCACCAAGAGCTTGGTTCAGTTGTATAGAATCACATTTTATGAAAGATGGTTTTCAAAAATGTCCAAGTGAACAGACTCTCTTCATCAAAAGAAGCAGTGGTGGAAACATCCTAATTGTCAGCATTTATGTTGATGATTTGATCTATACTAGTAACGATACATGTATGATGATTAAATTTAAAAATTCTATGATGCAAGCTTTTGACATGTCTAACTTAGGAAAGATGAGATTTTTCCTTGGTATTGAGATCTTACAAAAAACAGGAGGTATTTTTATGTTCCAAAGGAAATATGCAAATGATATTTTGATGAAATTTGGAATGTCTGAAAGTAAACCTGTGAAGAGTTTTATTGTTCATGGCATTAAGATGAATAAGGATGTTGATGGGGTGATTGTGGATGATACTTATTTCAAGCAAATTATAGGAAGCTTAATGTAGTTAACAGCTACAAGGCCAGATATAATGTTCAGTGCAAGTCTCATTAGCAGGTATATGTCAAAACCAACAGAGTTACACTTGCAAGCTGCTAAAAGAATATTAAGGTATTTAAAAGATACTTCTAGCTATGGGATATTCTACAAGAAGGATGAAAAGAAGAACTGCTTGGATTCATAGATTCTGATTATACAGGAGATGGGGACGATTCTAAAAGTACTTCTAGTTATGTTTTCTTGTTAAGTTCAGGGACAGTTTAGTGGATGTCAAAAAAGCAACCAATCGTTACTCTTTCAAGCATCGAGGCAGAATTTGTTGTTGGTACTACCAGTGCTTGTCAACCAATGTGGATGAGAAGAGTTTTGAGAAATTTATCTTATGCACAAGATGGTAGCACTGTTATTATGTGTGATAATAGTTCAACAATTAAGCTTTCCAAAAACCCAGTAATGCCTGGTCGAAGCAAGCATATTAGAGTGTGTTTCAATTTTTTAAGAGATCATGTGAAAAATGGAGAAATTGAATTGGTGCACTGTGGAACTCAAGAGCAGGTTACAAATGTGATGAGTAAAGCCTTAAAGTTGGAAGCTTTCGAGAAACTTAGAAAAAAGATGGGAATGCTAGATTTGACTAAAGTAAACTAACTACGATATAGTTAGTTTAAGGGAAAGAATGAAAAGGTTTTTTTATTATAATTTGTTAAGAGTATTTTCAGTTTGAATAAATCCTAATATTTAGGAAGCACGTTACTTTTTAGTTTCAACCCCTGGACACATCGCTTACGAGTGCTATTTTTATGTATTCTGTTACCAGAGGGACATATTAAATATTACCCTCTCTGATTCAATAAATCATTAGTTTCTAGTGTAGTATATCTATTTTAACAGACTCTAGCCCGCTTCTTTGTCCCTTGATCTTTCTCCTTTTTTCTTTTGCTTTTTTTTGAAACCCCTCTTTCTTCCTTTTCGATCTTTCTTTTTCGCTCTCTTTTATGTTTCTCATACTTTTCCAAAAAGATCCCCCAAAATCGCCCCAAATTAATCCTTTTCTACCCTTTTTATATATTCCCCAAGCAAGTGAAGCGTCCAATTAATTCAACGAGTGAGTTGCATGATGCGTGTGTTTTCTGTTAAGTTAGTTAGTGTAGGTTAGTGTTTGTTAGGTTAGTTAATGGTGCATGTTTTAGGGCATCAGGTGAGAGACAGTGTGGTTCAGTGAATTAGTGTGTGCGTTTAATGTCAATGGTCTAAGCATGAACATAAGTGAAATGGTAAGGTGTGTGTTTGTGAGTTTGGTATGTGAAAAGTGGAGTAGGTGCGTTTTACTGAGGTCTGGGTTAGTATAAGGTTGTGTGTGTGCGAGAGAGATAAGTGTTGTGAAGTTGCATGTAATTAGTACGTGGTGTAGTAAGGTGATGGTCAATTGTGAGAATCGTTGGTGTTTGGTGAGGTGTGCAGGTAGAGATGGCAAAAAGGGTCAGATCCGACAGGTTGGCCCGCTAGCCCACTCTAAAAAATACAGGTTGGGATAGAAAACATAGTCCGCGAACCCACATCAACCCGGCCTGACAAACTCGCCAACCTGCAGGTCAAATCAAGCCCGTCTGTAGCCCTTCTCTTAATAAAAAAAGCTTGTGTAATGACTTAAACTAATCACACGTGCAATGGTAATTTCATTTACTCTCTCACGAAAACCTGGTGCAGCTAGTCCACTACACACTACCACAACACACCACTCACTCACCCTCGCGAATCAGGACAGCCAGCCTCTTCCGTCACCACCACAGTGTGTTGCCTCAGATGACCTAGTGGTTTTTGCCTCCTCTGTTTTCCATGACACCTTGTTGGCTACAAAGGCAAGGCAACCACCACGCTACGACCTTGGCAAACTTAGAGCCACCACACTACGACTTGACCACGAAGGGCGACCACCACGACCACCACAAACAGGTTCGTTCTATTCCTAATTCGCCTTTTGCTTTCTTAAGACTCTGATTTGTAACCCTAATTTTTATTTCCCTTAATTGGAGACCAAGGTACCTACGATTGGTGTTTGTGTGATCCAACCCTCAATTTCAAGCCATTCTGTGATTGGTGTGGTTGTGATTAGTGTTGTCGTCATTTTCCCCCATTTCGATTTGCTAGTTGCTGCCATAAAAGGCTTATCTAGATTGGAGGTGCAGCTAATATGATCTTCTGTATATTATTTTGGTGCATTGAATTCTGCTATTTTTTCTGTTACATTTGAAAATTTTTATATATTCTAATGCATTAATTTTCGTTGATAAGAATTTATGTTACATTTGGGAATTGTTATATATTCTACTTCTTTAATTTATTTTTGCTGTTGTTACCATTATTGGATTCTAGAATTGTTATACAAAGCAACTATGGTTTTCCAATGCTGCAAGATTGACGCACTCTGGTGATGAGATAATGAACTATGTGAATGTGGATGGTAATAGAACTTAGTAAAAAAATTAAAAGAAAATAGAGAAAGCTAGCAAGCCAACTTGTCAGCCTGCTAACTTGTTAGCCCGCCAACCTACCGGCCCACCAACCTACCGGCCCTCAGGCCGGGTCCAATGATAAAACTTGTTTTTTTTCAGCAGGTCAGTCCAGCCTGACCCCTTTTGGACAGGTTAGAATCGGGTCGAGTTGGCCCGTTTTGACACCCCTATGTGTAGGTGAGTGGTTGTTGGGTGAGTTAATTAGAGAGAGAATAAGCATCACCTAAAAATAGGGGATTTGGGATGGTATGAAAAGAAAAAAAAGGATTGGATTATAAGTAAAAAAGAAAAGAAAAATGAGGTGTGATGAAAGGAAACATTTTCATTATTTTTAATTAACTCAATTAATTTAATCAATTTCTTTTTCTTTCAATTTTATTTTTTTATTTTTTTTATCTCCTATTACTCTTTATTTCACTTATTTTTACTCCTTTTTATTACTATTTACCATATACTATTTTTTTAAATCATTTTATTTGTCTGGACAAAATCGGGTGTTGACACTAATAAGTAGCCTAAAATCCACTTCTCTACCACCAAATCTTGTTTATCATGAATTTTGATGATCACCATCTTCTAATATTTGTAGTATGCCAATTGACTTGACAACTACTAGGGGTTAACAATATGAATTTAGGACTCTTAAGATAAACTTCATGCAGTAATGTGTGAGATTCACACTGGTCTTACAAATATATGTTATGTTGTGTGGTTCAACTATGAATAAAAGCAAACACCTGCTTGAATGGAAAATGTACCTGTTGGATTACATCATTTGAATATAGGGAGCCCGCCAAAAAATGGTGATTCAGGTAAGAAAATTCAACGCACCGGCTCGCCTCAACCCGCCCCACTAGACTCAACAACCCGGCGGGCCAGCCTACGGGCTTCCAGGCTAGCCCGCGACCTGTTTTAAAAGTAAAAAATGTGTTTTATTTGTGTTATGCTATGTTTCTTTTATTTTCTTGTTTCAAAACAAAATCCAAATACCACTCACTCACTCACATCGTAGACTCCTCACTGACTGAGAAACAACTACAAAACTAACTCTCATCTCATTTCCTCACTCCCTTATTTTAGGTCTCCCCTGGCAGCACACCAATATGACGAGGTCGTAGGACAAAGCAGCCACGACATCGACGAAGTAGTCACCCATAATGACAAGTGTGTTGCATCGCGACCCAACCACACATCACCAAACAAAAACGCCTCAATAGAAAATGGTGTCGTCCACCACTAGCGTGACTAGAGGGACACTAAAGGTTCCAAATCGAAAAATACGTAGCCACCACGATTCGACAAATAGGTTTTGTAAGACCCAAGAAATTTAAATAATTAATAAATTAATTATTTAATAAATGTGGGTAGTAGAAGCCTTTAGGGCATTTAATGCAGAGTGATATGACGTGGAAAAGTACTAGCTCAAGTGGTTGAGAGTACTTTGATTGTGTGAGAGGACTTGCTTTCGGGTCCTATGTATGTCAATAATATGTTGTGACTTGTGTTTTTTTGTGTGGTTATATATTGATGTAGTTATAAGATTAGAGGAATTATCACAAATATGAATTGGTTGTGCAATTGTCTTATGATTGAGTGGTTGTGGGTTCAACCCTTGTTGAGAACAAATTAATCTCTTTATTTTTGTTAAAATACTTGTGGTCTGAATGTGAAAGGGTGGGAAAACCCTAGAGACAATGGGCATCCAAGGGAGTTGGGGAAAAACAACCCATATTGGTCTATGAAAGGTAATTATAGACATTACAAAAAGGGTAATTTCGTTTTTTTTCATTAACCATAATTAAGAACCATATAAACAGACAAAATAAGGTAATTAGGAGGGTTTTGAGACTGAAAAAACTAGAGTGCTAATAGGAGGACGAAATTCATAGGAGAACAGTGAATTGGGTTGAGAGAAGAACTACTTTTTCAAGGGAGAACAAAGGAGGGTTTTGGGTAGCACAAAGCTAAGGCTAAAAGACCATTTGGAGCAAGGAATTTCAGGTTGGGGGAGCTCTTTTCGTATCTATATGCATACAGGTAACAATTTCATGCATTCTGCATTGGACATGAATAAATTGTATCATTGCCATGAGATTATCGTACTCAATGTGATGTGAAATTGGGGGTTTGATGGTCTTGATGTTGTATAGGTAATCCATTTTGCGAATGTATGCAATTTATGGGGGTTTTCAGTATTGTATGTGGGTTATGGAGTCAATTTGGAGTCTAAATCAGGTTCCTACCATTGGTATTATGTGATGAATTGTTTAGTTAATGTTGAATGTGAATTTGGGGCAATTGGTTTGGTTTCAGCGTGCGTGAACAGGGATACCATCTGCTAATCTCGCTCAGGCAAGCCAGGCTCGCCTAGGCAAGAGTTGTAGAGTCTTGATATTGTTTCTGCTCGTGCTACTCGATTAGGCAGAGTGCCCAGGTTTTTGGACGACCTGTTATCTCGCTCAGGCGAGTACCTCTCGCCTAAGCGAGAAATCGAGGGGTGTGAGACCCTGTTTTGGGCACCTCGCATAGGCGAGGAGGTTGATGTTTGGGCAACAAGGCTTTTCGCCCAAGCGAGAGGTTCTCGCTTAAGCGAGACCTCATGGTTAACTTTGTGTTGTACTTAACTCGCCTCCTAGGCGAGAGTTTTTGGTGTTAGGCGAAGGATGATCTCGCCCAGGCGAGGAGAGACTCCCCTAAGTGAGACTTCGCAGAAAAACCAGGTTAGCACGCTCGCTCAGGCGAGAAAACTTAGCCTAAGTGAGACAGGCCTGGTCGCTTAAGCTAAGGCTTCTAGCCCAAGCGAGTTTAGTGCATTTTGTGTATATTGTTTTACGCATTGATGAGAACGTGGATCAGGAGATGTTGGGCCATGAGCGGGTAGGTTCATGGATGGTGGTTGAGATGTGATGGTATGAGCGAGGAGGTTCATACATATTTACTCTCCTGTGGGGATACGAGCGAGGTAGGGTCGTATGTTCCATGCTTAAAGTTGAGAGATGCTGGGTACGAGGTGGTACGTAGGTAGTGGATCATATGTGTTGGACTACGGGCAGACAGGTCCGTAGAGTAAGACTACAAGCGGGGAGGTTCGTAGAGGCATGATCACGAGCGGACAAGTTCGTGTGAGCATCATAAATCCTGAGTCCATGGCTAACTTTGTTGTTAGATTGGAGGTTGTATTAAGTATGTGACCATGGTTTAACTATAAGAATATAATTGGCTGTATTTATATTATTTAATTGATATGTTTCTTATATTCTTTTGAGCTCATCCTTTTTGTTTGTGTATGGCGATGATCGTGTGATTCATTACACGGGAGCAGGTGATGATACAGGTGATGATGAGGGTGCTCAGGCAACGGAGTGAGGGCTAGCTGGGAGTAGAGCTAGGGATTTTTTTACTATGTTTTTATTATTTCATTTGCGATATTGGAACTTGTAATGCTTTTGCTTAATTTCAATTAAGTTTAGTCACAATAAGTATTAACTTAAATTCTTCTGCGTTTTGGATTTAATATTATTGCGACGTTTTAAATTTTTTTTCCATTTTATTTATTTATTTATTTAAGTAATAATCCTTAGGGATGTTACAGGTTTTATTTCACATTTTTCCTATTTGGCATTTTTATTTTTTCCCTATTTCACAATTTCCCCATTTTTTTTCTATTTTTCACATTGTTTATTTTGACGATCATGTGTAGCCATTGTTGATTTTGCCATGTTTGTAAGGATTAAGGGGATTAGGGTTTCTTTCTTAGTGTGTGTTTACGAATTATTGGTTATGTATGATGATATGATTCAATTTTTGTAATTGGATTGGATATGTTTGGAGCTGCATTCCATCTTTCTGCAAGTGAGAAAAGTGAGATGAATGGTAGGTAATCAGGATGCAAAGAGCATTTTTTTAAAGTTAAAATGGATTTTGATTTGGGTCACCTTCTATATGGCAAGATTTGTACCTTATATTCTCATCACAACCAAGCCCATGAAGTAAGCTCACAAATTTCAAAAGGGTGTAGAGTTATCATAGCCTCTATTGGGGCATGGTTGGTATGATAGAAGAGAAAATGCACAATATTGTACTATTTTTTATGTATGTATGCCTCAACAACAACAACATTACAACCATGATTTGTCCACAAATAGGTACAATCCAGGTTGGAGGTAACTGACGAAACCAACATGTTCAAAATGTGTAGCCACCTCCTCAACAACAACAAAAAGTTGTGCCTGCACAAGTTGCCCCGGTTGCACCTATTCCTACAGTCTCACAATGATATCCCTACATATTCAATTCCAAGATATGAGAAAAATATCTAAATAATTATTGTGACTTAATATTAAAATTGTCTTTACTAACCTATTTTTCATTATCCGCAACATATGCACATATTGGTGATCCAATATTCAAGTGTACAGAATGCAAAAGCTTATATGTGGTACCAGGAAAGGATCGATAAACATAAAGATAAGATAAATCAAAAATTCCAACTATGTTGCAGTAATGGTAAAGTTCAGTTACCTCTACTGAAAGAACCACAAACTATTTTGCAAAAACTTTTATTTGATACTAATTCCAGTGAAAGCAAGAATTACCAAAAACATATAAGAACATATAACATGATGTTCACATTTAATTCTCTTCGAGCAATAGATGACAATAATTTTAACAATGGTCATTTTCCTCCTAATTTATGTATTCATGGTCAATCTTGTCATATAATAAGGAGTGTGATAAGGGTCTAGTATTAGTTAAATTGTATATCATTTATACATTTATCTTGCATTAACCCAATGTAAAAATCATTAAAATAGCTTAATTAGATATAAATACAAAAATGAGGAGAGTAAAAGTCATAAAAAGTGGAATTTAGTATATTTGTATTGTTTTTGCAGGTAAAATGAAGGAAATTGAGAAGTTGGTGTTAAGTTGCAGAAAGGTGAACTAAGAAAATTCAAATTATAAGCCTGCAATTGAACAACGATATTGGCACTAGCCACGTTTTAAGAAACCTTCACTACAAGGAAACCCAAAGCTCTAGAAGGGAAGCTAAACACCTAGAGAAAACCTCTATGGTAGGGAAACCTCCATTGTTGATCACCAAGGTGACTGCCCAAGCTTGGAGCAAACCCACTCATGAAGGACACCTCCATGGCTAATCTTTAAGGATGGAAGTTAGAGCTACACTTAGTTTTTCTATAAATACAAGGCATGTTTCTATGATTCCTATGTTGATTTTGTAACTTATTTTAGAGAACGAAACTCCATAGTTAGCTTTAGTTCTTATTATACATCTTTGTAAAGTTGTGGAAGGAGGAAGGCTACTCCATGTTCATATTGTATACATCATTATGAGCAGCTAACTTCTTCTTTACTTGGGATTGGATGTAACTTCTAAACTCTCTATACTTCACTTGATTATATATTTATTGTGTTCTTATTTTATGTGTTGGTTACATGATTTGTGTTAATTGCTTTGGTGACTTAGCCAATCATCATACCTTATCAACACTAGATGTAGAGACATTTGGTCTAGTGTTTAGATCCAATCAAGTCTCCTAATGTTTGTCATATACTAGACATGGATATGTGGCTTTAGTTGGTTTAAACATTCTTCTACTTAGTGCAAGGGTTCATCCACTTGGATGGAGACATCCTACGTTTGTCACCCTTAGGTTCTAACTCTCAGACATGACGTTAGATCTACAAGTAAGCATACTTCCAAGAGCACTAAAATAAATAACATAATTTATAAATAATTAAGGGCAATGTAGTTGAGTGAAAGAAATCAAGTTCAATCTCAACGTCTTTAATCAACATCACTTCTCTTAATTTTAACTTCAAATATGTTTTTAAGTTATTAAACCAAACATTTGTTACTATTTTACTGACAAACATGAGTTAGATAACATATTATTGATTTAGTTACCAAATTCATGTGGATACGATCTTGTTGTACTATAGTTGACCTAGTACTTAACAAATAGTTCGTTCAACAACGCATAATCCTGTAAGACATAGTGATCATTAACCATTACTTATATCCAAAAATTAAATAAAATATAATGTGAAGAAAAAAGTTGAAATCTAACATTCAAATTGTGCATTTCAATTGTAAGCCAACTGAAAAACATTTTCCAACTAAAATGTTCCACCAGAGATGGCATTTCCATGGATACATGATATTCTATTTCAACATATGATGTACACATAATCCTAAACTAAAAGAATATATCACCAAAAATATTGTCCCAATATAGTGTATATTATACAACTTATAAAATTTCAAAATTTCATCGACACCAGCAAGAAACCCATTCTTAATCAAACCTCTTTGAAAAGAAATTTTAAGACATTTCCCATAGGATCTATGAAACAATTAACTTTCTATTTCAGCTTATCCCCTAGTAATGCATAAACGTATCATTAAGTTCGATATATTCATGTCCATCAACATATTATTAATTACAACATATTAATTTTTCATTAAATGTCATATTCCAACCCAATCCATTTTCATTAAATACAAAAATTATAAACAAAAAACTTACCTTCCTATGATGAAAGTACGCTAACGAATTTTGGAAATCTTTGCTTAATAATCCTTTTGATGCAGTCATGAAGCCATCTTTCTTTTTTATCATTTATGGTTAAACTTTTTCTTTAAACGTAGACAAATCCATGAAACACTTTTTTCTTTCTTAAAACAACCTTTTAAATATATTACTTGTGCAATTTTGTATTCCAGAATAATAAAAAACAATTCCTCTTTCTTAAAACAAAATTTAAACTTTTAATTAATATCCCTATAATAGGGGTGGATCTTCTTAGGGGTAGGGAGGGGCCATAGCCCCCCAAATTTTTGAAATTTTTTTAATTATATATATATATATATATATATATATATATATATATTTTTAAATTGTAGGTAGTATATTTTAGGAATTGATGAAAATTAAATTGTGTATTTTTTTATTTATTTTTATATACCACAACATTTAATGTTAATAGATAATAAAATATAAAATTTAATATACTAAAGAATAAAAATATTTAGGTTTAATTTATATTTTGGTCTCTGTTTTTGTCCAAAAACTCACACTAGGATTATGTTAATTAACCAACAAATAAAATCATCCATACTAAGAGTTTCAATTTTAATGACAAAATCATTGATCTGTTTTAATAAATTTAACAAAAATTATCGTAAAAGACTAAATTGTATTCGTTTTCCAAAAATTGGGACCAAATTGAGATAAATAACTAAAGAACCAACTTAACATGTTTAAATGAAAACATGAATCAAAAGAGTAATTAAACCAAATATTTGCTCACTGTCATATTACTCTTCACTATTGGTTCCACTTCTCACCACTATTTGTGTTATCTCGCCGACTCCAAATCAATAGCAAACTATTCTCTTTGCTTTTTCATCTTCAGTATTCCATTCACTCATGAAAGTACTTTTCTATTTAAGAGTTCATGGCGTCTTTCAATCTATTCACGATGTCAATTGATGTCCAAGGTTTCAATCTTTCACTATAAATCTGAAATTCGTTGTGACCTTTGCTTCAATAAATCAAAACAAGTTGTACTGCACCTAGGCAGACTAATAAAACCGCACTACCAAGCCCACCTACACATAACCCCGCAAATGAAATTATCAAGTAAGTAACCAGACATGCGAAAGCACATAACGGCCTAGGCCGAAATAGGATGACATTTCTTGACCACTCCAGACTTAGAATATTACAAACAAGGCCCCTAGTATCAACAAACATTAACTAAGGTCTTAGGCTAGGCCCAGGCCCATCTAAGACCCAAGTAATGGCCCAACCCACAAGAAGGGCAAACATAATTAATAACTTTATAAATACACGTGGACCCCAGCAATTAAAAGTACACTTTCATTAATCCCTTAATAAAGAGATTTGACTTTTTGAGAATCTTTTCGTTGACTTGATCGTCAGAGCCCTCTCCGCAGGTAACTCCTAAAGGGTCTAAACCGTGTACATCGACAAATAACATATGCAAGCCGAGGAGGAGCCAACTCGAGAGGTTGAGGATTAAGTAACAATTGGCGCCCACCGTGGGGCACCAAGTAACACCTTACCGAGCAATTTTCATACTGTCAAGAATGGTTTCTACTCGTAGCAGAGTTGGAGTCACGAAGCAACCTGAGGCAGGTCCTATTGCGCCTGCTAACATCACCCAAGACTTGGTCGCCATCCTGGAAGGTCAAGCCTAGATGCAACAAGAGCTCGCTGACCTCAGAAAGCGCAGTGTTGACGAGATGGAAGCGCTTAGGAAAGTAAACTCGAGGCTGAGAAGAAAGATCGAGGCTGACCCTACCCAGAAAGGGAAGGCCAAGGAATCGTCAGAAGCCCCCAAGTCCCCGGTTTACCAGCCTAGTGAGGAAGAAAGTGAATACAACCCCACTTCGCACACCTTCACCACCACTCAATAAACACCTATCATCTCTACCCATCACATAAACATTCATCATCCCACCATCCCAGGCACCCCGTAGCACCCACCCCTACTGCCACCCTTCCCACCATCCATATCCCACCTCACAACTTCACCACTACCTTCCCTACCCTCATCCACCATCCCATTCCACCACACCCGTTGCCACCCCAACCACCCAGGCTTCGCCACCCTTTCATTGACGCCACCACCAACACACTTCTCCCTGTCCAATGGTAACCCTTCACACTAGATCGCTATAAGGGAGAGACCGACCCCGACGAACACCTCAAAATATACATAAGCCATGTTGCCCTTTATACATCCCACGATGTCGTCTTCAGTAAAGCTTTTCCCACCACCCTCAAAGGTCCTGCCCTTGACTGGATCCCTAGCCTTCCCCCACACTCCATCAACTATTTTGACACGCTCTCCCATATGTTTACCACCTACTTCGCTGGCAGCCGCCCACATCAAACCATAACCTTATCCCTTCTTAGCGTCAGATAAGAACAAGACGAGACACTACGTGCTTTCATCAACTGCTTCAGTAAGGCTGCCCTCCGCACACCCAACCTCAATCAAGAAATGATTCTGCAATGTATGGCTCTCACCCTCAAACTAGGACCGTTCCCTAATAGCGTCTACCTCCACCCCCTGCCTTCATGCACGAACTTAAGCTCCGTGCTACAGATTACATATGCATGGAAGAAATGCATAACCTCCATACCAAGATCTGCAATGATTACACCCGCTCCACCACCGACCTAGATAAACCACATCCACGACCTGACTTTAGGCCCAGAGAGCCTTGACAACCACGCTTCACCAGATATGCTCTACTGTGCGTCCCCAGATCCCGACTCCTCGAAGAAGCCCTCCATGCCGACCTCAACCCACCACCTCGCAAAACATCCAACCCCCCAATGCACACATGACCAAGTACTGCCGCTACCACAAAAACAATGGCCACACTTCAAATGAATGCAGAGCGCTCCAAGATAAAATCGAAGAATTAGTTCGCGTTGGCCATTTCCGCCGCTTTGTTCGCAAAGACAAACCCCCACATCCATCACGATTGATGCACCATTCAACAAACCCACCAAGAATCGCAACCAGCCCACACTAACGTCAACCTAGTCGATCCCCCCTACACGGTATAATCAACATCATCTCATGAGGCTTTGCCAGCGGTGGATCCACCTTCTCAGCCAGAAAGAAACACCTCTGTCACCTCTAATCCGTTAATCACATAACTCACTCTCACCAAAGACATCGCATGCCTCCCATTACCTTTATTAACGATGATTTCCACGGCGTCGACCACCAGCAGGATGACCCCATGGTCATCACCATAGAGTTCCAGAACTACGCAGTAAAGAAGGTGCTTATCGACCAAGGAAGTTCAGTTGACATCCTCTATTGGACAACCTACCAGAAACTCCAAGTTCCCCTTACTGCCATGGTCCCCTATGATGAACCTATCTACGAATTCTCCGAAGAGAAGGTCTCCACCCGTGGGTATATAGACCTACACACTGTCTTTCAGGAAGCATCTCAAACCAAAACAATCCTCATCCGTTTTCTTGTCGTAGACGCACCAACCTCATACAACGTCCTCCTTGGCCGACCATCCCTCAACACTCTAGGCACCGTCGTCTCCACACCTCATCTAGCCATGAAATTCACTTCCCCATTAGGTGACATCCTTACAATTCACAGCGACCAACGACTCGCATGAGAATATTATATGGCAAGCATGCGCCCTCAACTTCCAATCCTAGAAACCAACAACATTAACCAATTTGGTCCCTATCGAAGATGTGACCAAATTTAATTTTTATATCAAAGTTATAATGATGTGAATTTTAATATATTATATAAAAATATTTAATAAAAAATGTGAATTTTAATATAAAAATTAAATTTCTTTTTAATTTGGAGAGAGACCAAATTGGTTAATGTTAACAAAAATTGGGATCTAATTGAACAAAAATAACAAATATAGGGACCAAATTGAATTTAGAACATTGACTTTGACATGTGGCACGCTATTGGGTTGACACGTGGACATTTAAAAAAAATTCAAATAAATTCAAAAAAACCACAAAGTGACACGTGGCACGTTCTTGGGTTGACACGTGTACATTTAAAAAAATTAAAAAAATTAAAATAAAAATAAGAAAAATTTAAAAAAACCACGAAGTGACACGTGATAGTTACTGTTCATAGCCGTTAATGATTTAAACGGTGTTAGCAAAAAAGGACCCAATTGAACAAAATTGATGAAAATTGGGACCTATTTGAACACAAAACCAAAATTAGGACTTATTTAAAAAAACTTGACGAAAATTGGGACAAAAAAGGTATTTTAACCTTTTTATTATTATGATTTGAAGTGTAAAATGTTGCCATGGTATAAACCTTATTGCTTTCGATTAATTTTAATATATAAGATTGCAAATGTTTGAGAGTTTTGAATTTACTATAAGTTGAAACTAATATATTTGGCTTCTTCTTCACTTTCTAGATAATAATTATTTTCCATATTTATAGGTTTTGCCTCCATGAATAAATGAATAAAATAATTGTTATATATGTTTGAAAGACTTGAATTTATTATAAGTTGAAGCTAATATATTTGGTACTTGTTAGTCTTCCAAATGATAATTATTCTCTTTATTTTATAGGCACTAGTGCAGAATTCTCATTTTACCTCGCCTTATATGCCTCGGTTGGCCAAGAACCGAAGCATATAATGGCGCGGTGGCATTTTTGCAATTAGAGCCAAGTTTTAGGCCTCGGTTCTCCAAATACCTGAAGCCAAAGAGGGGTATAGGCCCCGGTTCACCCAAAACCGGTGCCAAATAGTGGTATAGGTCTCGGTCCAGTAAGACCCGAAGCCAAAAAGTGGCTGGACGTTAGTTGTTTGGCCTCGGTCCAAGGAGACCCGATGCCAAAAGGGGGTCTATGGCTTCGGTTCCCCTAACAACCGAAGCCATAGGGTTTATTTAGGGTTCAAATTTCGCGAACCCTTCTTCTTCCCCACTCCTGCGCCTCTGCGCCTCTGCAACTCCTTCCCCTCGATCTCTCTCTGTCCCGCGCTCTCTCTCTATCGCGTGCTCTCTCTCTCTCCGCTGCACCCATTGCCACCACACCCTCCGGCCACCTTGTGCTGCACCACATTTTGCATCTCTCTCGCGCGCTCTCTGTCTCGTGGATCTGAAAGTCGTTTATTGCTATTCTTCGAATGGGGTCCCTCGTTTATCTCCGCGTCTAGGGTTTCCCCTTCCGAACCCCTCGCCTATGGAGTCACCAAAATGCCTTTCCTATGGATGAATCTCACGGAAGATGGGGACGTTCATTGTTGTTGTCATTGGGTCTCGTATCACTCATGCGCGATTTGGCCTGAATGGCCTCTGTTTCAAATTCCTTTTTGGGTCTGTTTTGAACCCTGTTGTTGTTATTGTTGGCTGCTAAATGTGGAAAAGAAAGGGAGTTAGGTTCAATCTCACTCAATGGATTTCTCTTGTAAGGGATGGAGGTTGCTGATTCTCGTTGAACGGTTTATTATTAGCATTTGCTCTTGCAAGAGACTGAGAACGCGGTGAGGCAGCACCAACATTTCGCTTCACTATTATCCTTTTGATGCCAGTGGTTGCTACAGATTCTCCACCACCACCATTGTTGTTACATCTGTTTTCGTTTACATTTTTTTATAATTATAAAAAAATATTTTTACCCTATGGCCTCGGTCCTATCTAACCCGAGGCAGAAAACTGGGTATATGGCACCGGTTTTGAAACAACTGAGGCATAAAATTGGGTATATGGCTTCGGGTGATAACCGAGGCCAAAAGGGGTACCTTTTGGCCTCGCCCCAATATGCCTCGGTTCCAGACCCGAGGCAAAATGTGGAAAATAACCGGGGCAGAAAGCCCTTACTGCACTAGTGAGGTTTTAATCTAATGAACATATAAATAAATTTTATGCTTTTACGAGTAGATATTTGTGATTAGCAAGATGCGAAAAGTTCATATATTAATTCTTATTTGTCACACATATTAGACCCTATTAGTCTAACACTTCCACTATCTTCTCCTACATGCCCTTGCCTTTTACTTTATTCACCAAAGATATATCGTTATTTGGTTTATTCATAAGTGGGTAGGAATTAATTCATAAGATACTATTTTGAAAAGTAACAAGTATTAGTTAAAGTTACTGGGAACTTTTTCTTTCATGTTTTACATGTGTAATGATAAGGTTCCTACTTTATGGACGAGAACATCATTGGCACATTGAGGGAGTAGGCTGCTTTGGGACTTGGCAAATTGATAAAAGTGACTACTGAACAATCACTCAAAAGGTTTGTCACCACAATAACATGGTATTTAATAAAAAAATGTTATGGATTACTATGTTCATGTTTTATCATCAACATCTGTATGAATCAAGTAAAATGACATTTGTGTGTTGTTGTGATGTTGTGTTACTGTGATGTTGTTTTTGATGGATTGTAGTTCATAAATTATATACCTACAAAAGTCAGTTTTTTCTTTTGCAGATTGATACAAATTGTAATTTGTTTAAATATTCTACTGTAGCAGAGATAGGACAATGTTGATTCAATATCCTTTCTTCTAAACTACTTTTTGTTTTAATTTCTAGCCGATAATTTACACATCAGGAAAATCAATTTCAATGGTCAAATTTACTACACTAGAAAGTAGTGCACTTCAGGAAGGTGGAAATCAGGTGTAAACTTTTTGTGCGCTAAATCTTGCTATAGATATCTTCAGTCTCTAATGTTAAAATCTCTTGTTGATTTTTATTATATCTAATATTTGCAGCATGCAAAAGAAATCTATTTTAAAGATTGAGATCCACAATGTCATTTCTTATAGCAGGTAAGCATGTGCTTGTTAGCTCTTTTGTTAATTGTAGACTACATTATTCTGATTTGCATTCTAGTTCCAACAATGTTGACAGGCTTCGGGATTTCATCAAGCATGTTTATGTGGATAGAAGATCCAGTGGTGAAAGGACCAATGATAAACCTCCAAGAGCCATGGTACCAAAGTGTTTTTCTTTGGATTTACCATTTTAAGCAGATATAAAATAGTCTGTCCCGAATTAAATTTTGAACCCATGAGACATTGATCCATGACTCAAGTTCAATACGGATTTTAAAAGTAGTAGGAAACAATATATAAACATAGAGAATTGAACACCAGAGTATATATGTGCTGTAGATACCTCCCACTAACAAAAACAACGAAATTCTTGATTAAAAATAAGATAAAAATTATTGAATATCCTTTTAGAGGTTCATAGATTTATGAACTTGGTTATTGTAATGGTAATAAATTGCACAAATCTGGATCAAATGAGCCAATCTCTAGGATATGACAATGCACATATATTTGTCTCCATGGTCAGTTAGTATTTGGAACTTCCTTGGTCGTGTTGGAGGAGGTTACATATTTGAGCTTGTTTTTCTTTTTTGGTTGTAAAAAATATGAGCTTGTTGTAATGTAAAAAGAGAAAAAAAGAAAAGCAATTCTTACACTCATTGCATGTTTAAGTAAGCTTAGAATTTGTTAAATGTCTCCTTTACATCTCATTTGATTTCAAATTCCATGGTGTTATTACTCTACGATAGAGATTATGCATATCCAAGATCAATTGCATTGGTTGTATTTTAACTTATTATGATTGTTGGGCATCTTTTCATTGGTATGGGATGGCCAAGGTCAATGTATGTTTGGCACTTTACTGGTTGGACTTGGTTACGGGGCTCATTGGAAAATTGTTCCAGCCATACTGCTTCAGAATTGTTTGGCCTCAAAAATGTTGGTGCACTACAATTTCATCACTCTAGCAAATCCTACAAGAACATTGGTCTTATCTAGTCACCAGCACCAAGTATGAGATCAATATTGTTGCATTTGCCAAATTCTCAACTAATTTTATGAAGTTTGATGGTACCGCTGTAACATACCGGTCGAATATTACTAATTTAAATAAGATAAAATAAAATAAATAACAAAGGCTTATTTATTATTATTGTCTTTCCCAAAAATGCGAAAAATTAAAAACATTTATTAAACTCATCCAAATAAACCATAATGTTCCAATAATCAATACTAGTTCATAGCCCAGTAAAAATATAGTTTACAAAATCCAAAAATAACATGATAGTAAAATTCCATAAAAGCTTTCCCACCCTAGCCCCTCTCCATCTCTATGCCTCACCAGAATAACCCGCAACATCATTTGCTTCGTGTAACGAATTACACGATCATCGTCAAACACAAGCAAATAGGGTGAGTTAACAGTTCAAATATAAATATAAGATCATAATTCAATCATATACATCAACATATCAGAGAAACATATTCCTTGTTTCCATCAATCATGGCCACCATCATGATTTTCCATGTTCTACATCTTTGGATGATAACCTCAAGAATACATTGTGTTGCCTCCACCTACAAGCCAACTCTTGTAGAACACGTGCAGAAAAACATGCTACAGACCACATTGTGTAACACTAAGTGGAATTCCCAATACGAACCATAGTTCGTACTCTCGACACAAGATTAGCACATCACTGGCCACAACCGGTGATTGCTCACAACAGTAACACTCACCATTCCGAGCCACTATTTAAGGAATGCTCGTGTTCATCCGCCATCCCGAGCCACCACTTAAGAGATGTCATTCCAAGCCACAACTCAAGGAATGCCACGTGTTTACCATCTATCCCGAGCCATAACTCAAGGAATGCCACAATAAAGTCCACCTTAAGGTATCATCCAAAGCTCGTAGACCACGCACATCCAACAAATACACACATTCTGCTACATTATCGCCTAACGCTGCTTCAAAGCCTAGCGGGACCTATTTGTAGTCAGGCACCACGCGTTCTAGGGCCTCTTGGAATTGTAGCTATCGCTTAGCGGGTCAAACACCACTCCCAAGCGCTACAACAGTACTCGTGCAATACTGGTTTTTTTTCTAATCTAGGCATAGTTGCTCACACTAACACCTATTGCCCCTAGTCGAAAGTACCACAAGCCTAATCCATTACTGTCTACACCACTTCCAATCATAACAACTCATCTTATGGACATCCATCCCTTTTAAATGTTGTAACTTATGTAACTCTTAGGTGTTCACACTTATCCTTTCATTATTAATTGATATTAGTTGCTCTCTCCCTTTCACACATAACCACAACACTCATTCCACATGGCTAACTTCTCTCTTAATCCATTGCCAAGTATACTTCATTCTAAAACTTGAATTGAATGAGAAGATCATCTTTTTCCCTACGCACACTTCTTTCAAAAAAACATTCTATTTTTTTCTCATCCATCATGTATTTCTCCCTTAGTCATTCACTCCATCATATTCCTAATCCTCTTCGCTATAATCTTCATTTGCTCCATCTTGCTCTTTCTCTTTTCCCTGATTCTTTCTTTCTCCATGACACCTTCAGCACACGACCCATCTTCAAATTCCATATTCATCCTCTTCTCTCTCGCATACAACAAACAAATCAAATCTCGCAAACAGTACAAAAAAGTTACAAATAGCTATGGAAAATTTCTTAGCTAATCCGTAACTAAAACATTTTGCAACAAATGAACTACAAAATTGCTAGAGAATGTTTCCTAGCTAAATCCAGGTAGCTTATTAGAGAGAGATATAATCCCTCATTATTCTGTAGCTAATTAATCACTAATCCCTCACTAATTGAAGTGAAATTTTTTTATAATTGCTAGTAAATTCGTGGCTAATATGTCACAATTTTGTTCTTGCAAATCTGTACTAATTTGTCGCAATCTTGTTCTCACAAATTCGTAGCTAATATGTCGCAATTTTGTTCTCGCAAATTGATAGCTAATCTGTCGCAATATTGTTCTAACTAATCCGTAGCTAATTTGTCGCAATTATGTTCTCGCTAATTCGTAGCTAATCTTTTGCACTTCTTTCTGACTAATACCTAGCTAATTTTTCGCAATTCTTTTCACGCAAATTCGTACCGGCAACACTCGCCAATCTGAGCCACAACTCAAGGATTGCTCATGTCAATCCAACATTCCAAGCCTCAATTCAAGGGATGTCATTCCGAGCCACAACTCAAGGAATGCCGCATGTTTACCCAATATCATGAGCCACAACTCAAGGGATACCATTCTGAGTCGCAACTAAAGAAATGTTATAGCAAAGTTCATCCTTAAGGTTTCACCCAAAGCCTCGTAGACCACACACATCCAAATCACTAAGCAATTACTTGACCATCGACCCATGATATATGACGTTTCCATGAACCTACTCATTTGTGGTCCTGTCTCTACGAACCTCCTCGCTCGTAGTCTAACTCTACAGACCTTCCCGCCTGTAATCCAACACACATGATCCAACAACTACGAACCTCCTCGCTCGCAGCAACCCTAAAGTGTGAGCACGAAACATACGAACCTCCCCGCTTGTATCCTCACACGAGAGCCTCATAATATGAACCTCCCTACTCACATTATCACGTGTTCACCACTAGCCATGAACCCATCCCCTCATAACACAAACAAGCATCTCTTTGTCCAAGCCCAACATCACAAACACGCAAAACGCAATCCAAAAGACCACACTTCCCTTTGCGCTATCGCTTGGTGCGGCCTAAGCACCACCAGGCAAAATCACAACGTAGACCGCCTGGCAGAGAGACCACCCAACGCCAGATAAAAATAAAGCCATTGTCTGACAGTAGTTGCTTGGCAGAACTACCCTTGCCGCCAGGCACTGTGTGATCCTAGTGGCCTCTGTTTGGCCACTATTGCCTAGCAACTCGCCCTACGTCACCAGGCACCATACTAGTAGTGTTAAGGCTACAGGTTTTTGGCACTTTGGACAGGTTCTCAATGAACTCAAAAATCCACAAGCAATCCAAAACATCAACCACACTTATCCAGTCATATTAGCATGATTGAATCACAAATCAACCCATTCATATACCCAATGGGTTCACAGTTGAGATCATATCAATACTCAAGTATTAATAGAATTCACCACATATCACATGCACCAATCCCTATATATTCATATATATACTCCACCATTTAAATCCATGCTAGCATTCAATTTTAACTTATGAAAACGCATGCTGAAATCAAATATAAAGCAACAACCCTCTAACAACTTAAGTACATGATTCTATGCACCAATGCAAATATAAAGCAACAACCCTCTAACAACTTAAGTACAATTTAAATTTATATTGATACAGATGCATTCACCAATAAACCAATTCTCAACAAATGACTAACCCAAAGGAACATTCAAATTCATAAAGACTTACAACATAACCCAGTCATGCTTCCAACTCATGCCACATAGTACCTACTCGAAATTATGAAGTGATTATTCATATATTTTAAAGACTTCGAAGCCAACAATCATGAGTAACATATATGTCTACCTACTGACCATCAAATCAAATCTCCAACGTTCAAAGTGAAGAACAACATGTTATGGACCACCTGTCAAAATTTCACTTAATGCGAACGATTAACGAACCGGAAAATGCAGTTTTACAAAAATTGCACACACAAAAAAAATGGTGTCGCCTAGTGCCCAAAAATTAGGAACATGTCGCCTGGCAGTAGAAAGCCAACGTCCGACGATACCTGCTCCACGAAAATACAAAAAATAGCATTTTTCGTGGACGGAACACTACACAGTAAAGAGCTGCTACCAAGCGGTTCTTAACATAAACCCATAAATTGGGTTGCTTTAACATGAGTCGCCTGGCGGCAGTTCATGCGCCGCCAGGCGGTGCATACAATTATTGAAAAATTCCATATTGTTCTACACTTGCGTAAACCCTAAAATCCTAAATAAACAATTCCAACATGCATTTTGACATAATTTTTTATTTTCCAACATCGTAGAAAGTCCATGCTTATTTAATTTAGAATTATTTACATGAAACATATTATAATCATAAGCAAAGATCATATTTACTCATCCCCAAACCCCACAAGAACACTAATCCCATAATTATCGTCAAATCATACAACTCAGACCTGTAACACACATACAAATACATAATTTTTATTTAGAGACTCCATCCCTATATCATCATCATCACATAAATACAAGAAATCAGAAAACTTGGCAAGCCAGGCGGTTCATAGAGGAAACCTAGAAACTAGGTTCTGCAACATGTGTCGCCTAGCGGGTCTTCAACGCCGCCAAGCAGTTTTTGGAAAATTTCAGAAACATGAACAAATTATTATATTTTGGAAGAACTCAAGGTTCACATGCATTCCATTCAGTCAAGAAACAATACAAATAAAATAAACACGTAGTACAACTCCCTTAACTTGGATTCCTTGCATAAGTCTTGGAATTTCTCAAGTCTTTGTGCACCACAAAAATTCCAGCCCCTGTCTTCTTTCTAAGCTTGCTTCCAATTCTTGTTATCCCCTCTAATTAGTCCAAAGTACACTCTCCTTACAACACTCACTCTTGGCACTCTCCAAGCCCTCTCTTTCCTACTCAATTTGTCAGCTAGAGTTTATGGCTTTTCACATTCATGCCAAAAAGAATTTTGGGAAAAAAAAGAAAGCTTAGATTGCGACTACCAAGGTTTGAACTTACAACCATTCAAATGTCAGTCAATGCACAACCATTCAACCAATTCATGTTTCAACATAATTCCTATAATTCTAGGATTATATTATAACTCATCATGATCAAGCACTTTATTTTTAAAATAATAATCAACTAAATAGCACACAATTGGCACACACAGAACTCGAACCCAAGTCCTTTCACAATAACTAAGAACTCTCAACCATTTGAGCTAGTACTTTTTCACGTCACAATAATTAATATTTAATGCCATAAAGGCTCTCACTACCCACATTTATTAATTAATTAAATTTCGCAGGTCTTACACTTGTGTCCATAATAGAAAAGGAAACAAAGAAAATGAATGATTCTCTGGAGTGTCTAAACAACTCCAATATTTTCAGTACACACATTCAAAAAGGAAAGTAGATAATCAATCCTACAATGACCAAAGTATATCCATCAATTATATCAAATAATACAAAATAGCATAAAAGTTCCACCAGTATATAATACTTTTAGGACAAAAAAGTATTAGAATGTATCAACAAAAAGTAATGTAACAACACAACTAAAACAGAAACAAAGTTTTGGATTCTTTGAGGCACATCTTCATTCTTGTTTGTTTAAAGCAGCCAATAATTCCCTTTTAAAAGAATGCATTTGATCTTGCATCTATTGTTCCATAATTGCTTGCATTTCTGCTTGTGCCTTCATTTGTGTTTTCATTAATGATTACATATCAGTCTGTGTTTGCAACTGTGTTTTCACTTGTTATTGCAAATTAGATATTTGTGTAGTTAATATAGTGATTTCCTTAGTTGTTGGATTTGGATTTCGGGAAGAGGGTCCCTCTACGGTTGAGGATGAAACATGTTGACCAATGCCAAGATCCAAATTGTGACCAATGCCATAGATTCTACCTTTCTTATTTTTACCACCTATTTTTATCCAAACATTACAATCAACTATAGGATGCTTTGATGTGTCTTAGACATGCTTTTTAGTCATAGTATTCTACATGTTCTTCATCACGAGAGAGAGAGAAACTAAATCAACTTTACTCTTTTTATATTTTGTATATTTTTTATTTCAATTATTTGTATATTTTTTTTAATTATGTTTTGAAAACCAAATTCAATTTAAAAGACTAAATTTAGTTTTCTTACCAACAAAATAAATAAAAATAATTTTAAAACATTTATATAAAAATTAATTTAATTTTATTCATTTTTTAATTAGAAAAGATTAGTGATAAATGGGTGTTCTAGCAAATTTGTAGCTATTTTGCTAGGACTTAGTTCCAAGTTTATTCCCCAACAATTTTCTCGCAAATTAGTGAGAAATTATTAAGAATTATTTCCCTAGCTAATTTCTCTAGCAAAGTAGATAATTTCTTGTAGTGAAACTATGTGGTGATGGTACATAAGTACTTCAATGTAAAGGTTTTTCTAGACAATGATGACTACCATCATCTGACATGGCGGAGGGGCAGATGCTTGTTAAGGAGGTGTATCAGATTTAGAGGAAGAGTCCTTAGTGAAAGGAGATGACAATGTTGATTACATGATGAGAATGAAGGGTTTTACAATCATGTGGCTACACCAATGAAGGATGTCCTTAACCTTGATGGGAACCTTGGACCTCCCCCTTATTACTTTGGGTTTCATAGGTTAGGTTAGGGATAAGGGTGCCCACTTTTCTGACCTCGCCTTGGATAGAAAATGGTATTCGTATGTGGTGGAATGTTTTGAGCTTTTTCAAGTTTTCTTAGTTCATTCAAATTTCAAATGACTTAGGGGTATTGTAACATCCTGGTCAAATATTACTAATTTTAAAATAAAATAACCAAATTAAAAGATCAACGACATTTATTATAACTTCATTTCCCAAAAATGCTGGAAATTTAAAACATTTATTTAATTGTAAAAATAACTCAAATTCATACATTATAAAACTCAAATATACATCCAGGTTTGATAATATAAAGGTTTACAAATTATTCAAAACATAGTAAAAATGGAAAAAAAATTCTCCCAGTCTGGCCCCGCTCTAGCTCTATGCCTCACCAGATCTACCTGCAACATCATCTGTTCACGTGTAACACAATACATGATCATCGCCAAACACAAGAAGATAGGGTGAGCTAACAGTATAAAACATATATATATATATATATAATTCAAATATATAAGCACACACACATCAAAGGAACTCTCTGCTTTGATCTCAAGCCACATGGTCACTACCATGTTCTCCATGCTCTACGTCTTTGGGTGAATACCTCAAGAAGCCTTACTGCCACACCTACAAGCCACAACTTGTAGAACACGTGCGAGAACCTGCTACAGACCACACTCTATAACGCCAGGTGGAGTTCCTAGTACGAAACATAGTTCGTAACGTCCCAAGACTACCAAACTCGTTGGCTAGATACCAAGGAGGGCAATCTTCTAGACCATTCGTACGAGCCACAACTCGCACACTCACACCAGAAACACTCACCAATCCGAGCCACAACTCAAGGATTCTTCGTGTTCATCCGCCATCCCGAGCCACAACTCAAGAGATGTCATTCTGAGCCACAACTCAAGGAATGCCATGTGTTTTACCCTATATCCCGAGCCACAACTCAAGGGATAAGTTCTGAGCCACAACTCAAGGAACAAACCAACAAGTTGATCTTTAAGGTATCACCAAAGCCTTGTAGAGCACGCACATAAAAACCAAACAGCCACTATGCCACTTTAATATAGCCTGGCACTGCTCTAAAGCCATTAGGCAAAACGCAATTCCAGACCGCCTGGCGATACATATCCATCGCCAGGCACTAAGTGCCTCTACAGCCATTACTTCTGTAGGTATCACTTGGCGGGACAATCTTCACCGCCAGGCGCCCCTCGTTCCAATACCTCATTGATTTGGCAACTATCGCCTGATGGTTAAACACCACGTCAGGCACTGTATTAGTACTTGCGCAGTATTGGTTTGAGTCTCTTGTAAAACGTTTCCACCCATTGCTCCATTATGGCAATCACATCCTCCAGTCAAAGTTGGTTGATACAACCTTCTCTATGGTCTATACTCTAGAATCCACAACTTTATTGCCTAATGGTGACAATACGCTTATGGTTTTTCCATTAGGAGTTATTCTCACACTTTAACCTATTCCCAAGTGCAATCCAATCATAGGAACACTCTCATCCATTATTAACATGTATTTTAAGCACAATTTCCCTCACATTACCATAATTATAATAAGTTTCCCAGGATGAATTAACTTATTGCACTTCTAGCCTCAACCATTTATACTTCACCCCAAGATACCACCATACATTACCTAAGGTATTCAAACAGAGAATATTCTATATCCCAATGCAACCAAGTTATACATCACAATTGGTATCTCAACCTCCAACACAAAATTTCTCACATCATAATTCCCCATATTCCAATATACTTAACAAATCATAACTTACATATAACTTAGGTGTTTTCAATTCACTCACCCTTGATCTAATGGCCCCATGATTCACCATCCTAAAACAAATAACCACAAAAAACCCCAAACCCTTAATTTCCCACACAGCCACGTAGGTTTCTTATTTTGCGTTGGCGCCTAGCGGCTTAATAAGTACTGTCAGGCGATGCATAGTATTCTGGGAAATTCCCAAAATTTTCAACACCTGAAAAGACCCCAAGAAACCCCAAAATTCATCTCTCTAAATATCCCTACGATCCAACCGTCAATCAAGCTGCCAAAGGAGTCTGATACTAACATTATTATGTAATTACAGTTTCCTTAGGATAATTCCTGCATCCATTAATCCTAAACACAATATTCCAATCTCTTCCAGACTCTAAAAATGTATCATTATCGTTATTTACTCAATTATATTAAACCGCTGCAAAATTCAAATTTAATCTAGTATTCATTCATAGTTAAAGTTACATTTCCCTCTGATTAAAATCACCCAGAATCACAAAAACAACGAAAATTGAGCCACATTGCTCGCGTCACTTAGCGAGTGTTTATTGTCACCAAGCAGATCATATAGAAACCCCAAAAACTGGGTTGTAGAACATGCCTCGCTTGGTGGCCCAGTTCATGCCGCCAAGCGGTTCCTCTTGGGAACCCAGAATTACACAAAAAAGAAGAGTCGCCTGGCGGCTTTAAAAGCAGTTTAATTTGTCTTTACCAAGGTTTAAACACACACTCATGCCAATTTCAAGTCAATGCACAACTAATTCAACTAATGCATGTTTCGTGATAATTCTTATAAATCTAGGATTATATTATCACTCATCATGATCAAACATATTATTAAAATAATAAAAACTTAAAATAACACAATTGGCATACATAGGACTTGAACTAAAGTCTTTTCAACATAACTAAGTACTCTTAACCACTTGAGCTAGCACTTTTTCACGTCATACAAGCCAACATTAATATCCATAAAGACTCCTACTACCTGCATTTATTAATTATTAATTAATTAATTTTCTCAGGTCTTATAGGCATAATGGTAGTTGCAAGGAGCGTAGGAGAGGGGAGAAACAACTGGGGAGGGTGGAGGAGGGAAAGGAACAACTAGGAAGGGTGAGGGAGAGGGGGAAATGGCACATATAGACACATGTGTCAACACATGGCAACGTTGTGTGCCACATAAAAGCTAATTAACATCATTAGATATAAGAACTATTAACATTCATTTAGGACGAAACATGATCAAAGCTTCAGATAGGGATGAATTCCAAAGAAGCATTAGTAAGTTTCACGAACATAATTTCATGGAATCTTGTTATAATGATTCATTATAAACTTATGAAAGAGATAATGTGCAACAACAAAAAAATCTTCCATTTGAATTCAAATAAAGGAATCTCATATTCACTTATGAAACTCAATAAATCATTAAATTCATTGTATGAAAAAAAAATGTCATTAGCATAATCATGCTACTTGTATACCTTTTACAGAATAGGAAGAATCAACATCATTGTTACAAGGATAAGAATATAGGGACTAATATAGTAGAAAAGGTCATTTTAATCGGTAAAATATGTGCATCACCATACAAGACTTGATACTTATTAATATTTTGATACAATTATTGTTTAATTTTATTCTTATTCTAATGATATATATGTGTATGAAAAGTATGACATACTTGATTATAAACATTGATAAGGAATTTTGGAGCTCACAAAAGTCAAATGATTTTGCACATGAAAATGATGAAGAGTAGCATATATTTATAGAAGATGCACAACTCCAAATAAGTTGACATGAAAACAAGGTTCAATTTCCATCTTAAAGAGGATAAAGAACAAAAGAAAACCACAAAGTTGCAAAGACTTCAGTAGTGTATGAGAAATTACGTACCTTAAATTGAGTCTTTTTCAAGTAACCATGTGAGAAACTGGAAAGGATAGAAAGAAATGTATCGCATCATTAGGTTGCTTGATTTTGAGGGAAACCAGAGAAGAGTGTATAGTAACAAAAGCAGGAGAATGAAGATCACACACAAAATGAGAACAGTAGTGGCCAACCAATTGAGATCGCTTATAACAAGGTGGACACCAGCCAAGAATGCAATTGATAAGGTTGCAAGAGTGACTCCTAAAATTGGTCTTGCCACTTTAAGGGCAAAAAGAACCAAAGTTACATCTCCTAATTGAGCCCAAATGAGTATAATAGTGACACTAATGCCGCCATACATGGATATTGTGGTGCATAAAATATATGGTTTAAACCACACGTGATTTAGCATAAGAGCCATGCCTTGTCCTGGAGTAGAACTATTAGTTCCACCAGGCAAAGTAAAACCTCCGGCAAATGCTATTGTAGTTATAAGGGTTGAAACCAACATAAGGGTGTTGATTCTATCTTTATAAAATTCCGCGTCTTTGGATTTTGGTTTGCAAGGAGAAGAAGGGACCTCAATAGAGTGTGATCCTATTTCAGCATTTTGTATACCGGCAGATTTTAGTTGACACCATGTTAGCCGCTGCAAATACAAGTCTATGTTACAAATTCAACAACACGACAATAGAAAAAACATAGGTAATCTAAGTGTCTAAGGGAGTACCGATGATGTTGCATAATTTTCCAAACAATTAGACAATTTATGTGCTTGAAATTTACTATAAATTAAGAAAGAAAGAAAGACCGAGGACTAATGGGAAATAAAACAAATATTCTTCCCTGAACATAATCATCCAAGTTGAATTTTAATCAATGAAAAATCCATTTGAACGTATATTCTCACAGTAATCACTATAAACTAGAAAATCATATTTAAATATTGATTTTTTTGTAAATAGATTACTCTATATATACTTACCTGTGGGAAGGGTGGATAATCTTCTTCTTTAAATTGCTCAAAAGCATCAAGAGCTGTTTGGTTATTGTTGTTAAGACAATGGAGATCCACTCTAGTGTCCCATGTCAAGGCTTGCACAATTTTTGAATGGCAGTGTGAGGCAGCCAAATGCAAAGGAGTGTTTCCATCGCAATCCTTGTCCTTTATCATATCTATAACTCCATCATTTGTATCTTGCAAGACGTACCTTACCACATTAAACTTTCCCATTATAGCTGCAATGTGAACAATATTTCTACCTTTCTTATCAACTATTTCTCTAGGATTTGGACAGTTTTCTAACAATTTCTTTAACACTTCAATATGTCCACATGCAGAAGCCAGATGAAGAGGAAAAAGACCATCGTTGTCTCCAACCATATTGCAGGTCTCACAGTTTTCAAGTAAGTACTTAACACCATGGAGGTAACCTGTAGATGCTGCATAGTGAAGAACATTTCTTCCCCTGTCATCCTTAAAATGAATCCATTCTTTCTTTTTGCTTACTATTTTCTCTAGAATACCTGACATGTTATGAATAACCAATTATGTGCAAAATCTCGTTAAGAAATATTGAATGCTCGAATTTATAATTCAGACAAAAGAAGGAATATTGAAAAGAAGAACGTCTAGTAAATAAATATTGGTGACAAAACAAATTAACTAATTACATTATATCATCCTGAACTCATTCGATCTGATAAAAAGAGAAAAGAAATTTTGAAAAAAAAAAGAGTACATATTTAAAAGGGGAAAAAGCATAACATAGAAAACAATATTTTCTCCCTTTTCTCTTACTATATTTTTTAAAATTCTATAATGAAGGTTTTCTTTATAATAAATAAATTGGTTCATAGCTTTAATTGGTCTATCTTATTATTCTATTGTGGATAAATACAATGGACCAAGACAAGAAATAATTTATAATTACATATAAGTTTTGATATTATATTAAGATAAATGAATATAAAATTTAATTTAATCTTATAAATAATTTAATTTAATTGTATAAAATTAATTTGTAAGATGAAATTTATAATTATTTATATATTATAAATTTATTACAACAAAAGTTACCTGGCTTCTGTTTTAAGATTGCCACGAAGGGTGGTGATAGGATTCCATGATTTTCTACACACGTCGCCATTCTTGCGTTTGCCATGGACAAATCGGCAGTGAGAATTCGTCCTGCGAGGTGTATGTATTAACAAAAGTATTAATCAAAGATGTAGTGTTAACGATTTGGACAATAAAATTTTGATTACTAAAATGTGATAATTTTCTCTTCTAATATGATTTGATAATTTTCTCTTCTAATATAAGATGTATTTTTTAAATAGTTTTAAAATATTAAAAATAAATAAATAAATAATCATTTAAAAGATCTTATCAAAGTTTATAAGAAAAAATTATTAAAATTTAGCAGTTAAAAAATAATTTTCCTACCAATTTCAATGACGATAACGCTGAAGTTCAATAGTCAACAGTGTAAAAGCTTTTACTCCAAGCACCGATTGAAAATCATCTTATCATAACTTTAAATGTAAAATTAAAAAACTTAATATGAATAACATTTTATAATTATGTGACAGTTTGATAATTTTTATTTTTATTTACCAGCTATAATTATTTATTCTAAGATTAAAAAATCAAACAAGAATACCTTTGTACAATTCTCGTAGTCCTAAAATAATGAAATATCAATAACTAATTATAATTTAAGGATGAACAATAAAATCTAAATTATGAAATTCAATCTAAAATTATCCAAAGACGAGTTAGGAAGTTTAAAGGTAAGTAGCAACTCTGTACCTGGATTAGGTATTATTCCGCTCAACACAACATCAATAATGTTCTCATAGCATTTCTCAAATGCCAAGTCCACAACTGATGTCTTTTTATTGTTTCTACTAACAAACAAATTTTCCATAATGAATTTCTTCAACCCCTCTGATAAGTTTAGAATGTCTATTACGTCTTTGTGACCATTCAACAAGGCCTCGTGAAATAAATTATTTCCTTGGTTGTTGGTTTCACTGAGTGCCTCTTTGAGTTGTTCAAATTTTGAATTTCGAGAAACTGCGATCACCAACTTTCGAAGAGCAGAGATGTTGCCAGCTCTTGCAGCAACATGCAGTGGTGTATCACCATTACTATTTTTTGCTCTCAGAAGATGTGGACCAATTTCAACTACCCTTTCCATGCATTCATCATTTCCATAGAGAGCTGCTATATGCAGCACCGTGTTTTCCATAGGAGTCTGTTGCTTTATAGTGTCACTGTCATTGTTTATTTCTCTCTTCCAATCGTACTCAGGGTTTTTCCTTTTTATTTCTTCGTATGTTCTCTTTGGCAACAACCACCACCCATGTGTTTTAGCTTCCTCACTGCGTCGTTCTTCTGAGCTTCGCAATGTGTTTTCTTCAATCACATTCCCTGAAGCTTCTTCTTCTCTCCTGCAGTTATTTTCTACGTCATCATTATTCATACATATGTTCCCTCCACACCTTAGAAACTTCATCATGCTCCTTTTCTTTTAACACTGCTTCCACCTTCTTTTTCTGTCTAAAAGTACCAAACTGCACACACATATAAATCTATCCATTTTAAACAATAATTCAAATAAATAAATCACAACATACACAAAACACAAAAATTCTCAACTTCACCTTCAACTCTTCATATCCCACTATACTAGAAGCTTTCCTCCCTTACAAAGCTCAAAGGTTTTAGATGCAGAGTAACATACACCTACAACTTGTATATGTAGAATCACTTTGGGAGAAGTTGTTAGGAGCCTTCAAAGAGAAAGTAAAGAAGTAAAAGAGAAACGTGGGCATTTCCTCTTACAACACCAACCATCTTTTCTTTTTCTCCACAAGAAAAGAATATATAAAATAAAGTGTCCACCCTGCTGCCCGTACGGCAGATCCTTTTTAAATGAGAGGCTTGAAAGAGGGAATGTATGTAAGAGAGCGTAAAAGATAAGTCACATATCATACTTATTTAAAGATGACACTGGTATTTTTATATTTTCACATCATTTTTCTTTTTACTATTTGAAATTATTTTTCATAATTATGTCCTTTTTCTTTTCTTTTTTTAAATATAGAAGTTAATTTTTATTAAAAGTAATTTATTTTTGTACAAATTGTCAAATAGTGGTTAAATAGTATTAAACAACATTTTTTTTCTTTAAAAATATGAATCATAATTCTCGTAATCTATTACCTTCATGAATAATTGTGATGAATGTCGGATATCACTCTATCTCGAGAATAATGAAAAAAAAATCATAACATTTTATATTTATTATTTATAAATTGAGATAATCCGATTACCTCCTATCAATATATATGTTTTTATTGATAAAAAAAATTCTTCACGAATAGTTATTTTTGAAATTTTACTGATATATATTTTATTTATTAACAAATTTACCAAACCCCTTTTGGATGATAAATTTCCATTTCTCAGGACAAAAAACAGCTAGCAGAAATGGAATTCCAAAATTGTGGTAGATGTTCTTATCGTGACTTGTGATTAATATATGTTCCCAAATTCCCCCTACCAAATGACCGTGAGATTCTTTGAAGAAATAGAAAAGCTCACCTGAACAATTACCGGAGATGCTTTAAACACATTTGTGTATTTAGTCCATGGAGAGAGAAGAATAAATCGGTTGGACATTTGAGAAATCTTAATTTAAAATACAATTTCGAAATAAAATATTAATTCCGAAATTGAAAACGCCTAACTTATTAGTACTTACTAATTAACTATTCAGCAAAGTTCCGTAAATAATCATTCTTGAAATTTTACTAATATATGTTTTATTTATTAATAAATTTACGTTGTTAATTTTATTAGTGGAAATCAAATCTATGATTTTTATTTTTTTTTCTAGTCACTAAATCACCTTATCATAATGTAAATAATTTAAGATTGACTTGATCAAACTATGTTCTTCATTTCTTTATGGTAAAATTAAAGAAAGTAAATTATAGAATAAAAGAGTGTTATGAACCTTTCTACATTTGATTCTGTCATAAGTTTTATTGAGATGAAGTGAATATATATATATATATATATATATATATATATATTTTGTAAAGACCATTTATTAT
>Ga0209589_1001593_pt1 | contig 37820 bp, 27 predicted proteins | sample CowpeawhiteBW_FD_187525 | JGI IMG/M metagenome (GOLD analysis project Ga0209589, IMG submission 187525) | Root nodule microbial communities of legume samples collected from California USA - Cow pea white BW (SPAdes) (version 2) | ecosystem: Host-associated > Plants > Roots > Nodule | place: USA...
CACACACGTTGTTTATGTCCACAAACCAAATTAGGCCAGTTATTGGTCAACCACTGTTAACAAGTATTGTTCTTGAAGTTTATGCTCTAAGATGAATATACAAGTTTTTATGCTATAAGATAACATTCTAAAAATCAAGATATGATTTTTCAAGCACAAATAACACACAGAATCCTCAATTGACAATTGACAGCAATTTATCTAAATTACAATTGGATATAATCAAAATACTAACCATCCTCATTCCAGATAAAAATTTGGATGTCTTCCAGAAAAATCGTTTTAAAATAAATTAGCGAAAACACAATTGAAAACATAATTGCAATAATATATGTGTGTTTATATTTTTTAATTTTTATAAAAGTTTAACTTAAAATTAATAAAAAATATAAAATGTGTATAAAAGAACTTTTAAAAGAACTTATTAAAATAAAGATTAAATCATTTCAGAGGTCTCTATTTTTGTAGCGAAATCTCAAGTAGGTCCCCCATTTTTATTTGACTAAATTGAGTCTTATTTTTGAAAATTCGTTGCAATCGGTTTCTTTCCGTTAGTTGTCCAGTAACGGTGCTAATTATGTGCCATGTGTCAGCACATGGTTTTTTTGATTTTTTTTTTATTTTTAATTTTTTTTATAATTTTAAAAAAATAAAATAAAATTGTCACGTGTCAATCTGACATTGTGCCACGTGGCAGAGACAGTGTGATGTGGTAGTGACAGTGTCACGTGTCACTATTGGATGTCAAAAGTCTCACTATAGTCCCTGCATTTGTTATTTTTTCTCAATTTGGTCCCAATTTTTTTAAAACTGAATCAATTTCATCCCTATATCAAATTTAATTTGTATATAAATTTACAATGGTATTTTTATTATAATTGATATCTTTAACAAAATTAAGTTTATTTAAATGTATATTTTGTATTGAACTTTATTTAAATATTGTTTCAAATATTTATATATCAATAATTTATAGACAAATGTTAGAATTGTTATAATTATTTTTTTAAAATTTTATATTTGAATTTATAAAGTTTTTATTTTTAAAGCAACCTTAACATTTATCTATAAATTATGGATATATGAATATTTAAAATAAAATTTAAATAAATATCAGTCCAAAATATACATTTAAATAAATTTATTTTTGTTAAAAATATCAACTATAATAAAAATACCATTGTAAGATTTATATAAAATTTAAATTTGATAGAAGATGAAATTGATTCAGTTTTAACAAAATTGGGACCAAATTGAGACAAAATAACAAATATAGGGACTACATTAAGACTTTTGACATCCAATAGTGACACGTGGCACTGCCACTGCCACATCACCTCGTCTATGTCACGTGTCACAATGTGCCACGTGGCACAATGTCAGATTGACACGTGACAATTTTATTTTTTTAAAAAAATCAAAAAAATTAAAAAAATTAAAAAAACCATGACACATGACACATAATTAGCACCGTTACTGGACAACTAACGGAAAAGAACTGATTGCAACCAACGAATTTTAAAAAATAGAGACTCAATTGAGTCAAATAAAAATGGATGGACTTACTTGAAATTTTGCTACAAAAATGGAGACCTCTGAAATGATTTAACCTAAAATAAAATAAATTTTTAAAATAACAATTAAAAGTAAATTATTTATAAAATAATTAATTTTTTAAATAATAATTAAAAGTAAAATTAGAATAACGAAATATAAACCAAATTAATAATATATCTATTGTTATAGATCATAATTGAAAGTATTATATTGAAGAGAAGGACAAAGTAGCCCTTCATTTTCTAACAGTTATACTTCATTTTATCAATTTTAGGATAACTGTCCTATTACTCCTACCCTACACCCAATCCTGAATTTAGATTCTTCACTACTGGTGCGGAAACACGTACTGTACTGTGCGGATGTGGAGGTACGTTGATTTGATAAAAAAAAATAGTAAAATATAAATTAATTTACATTTTCTTTAGATAATTTTTATAGATTTTATAGATAAGTTTTTTTTTTTATTAAGATAATTGTTTTAATTTTAAAAAGTTGTTAAATTTTAAAAGAACTTTCAAATTAGAAAACTGTTAAATTAAGAAAAAGTTCTCTTAAATAAAATTTATTTTTAAAAGTTATTATTTAAAAGATAAAATAGAAAGTGAAATATGAAAAAAAATTACATAATTATATTTATTAGTTTTCCGTGTGTATATATTCACTTTTTTTATGATAAAAAATAACAATAAATTATTATTATTATAATTATAAAAATAAATTTAAATAATTTTTAGTTTTTCTGTGAATAATAAAGTTTTAATTTGTAGTTTTTATGTGCACCTAATTTGTACTTCTACTTAATAGTTATTTTAGTTTAAAGAAAAATGAAATTTTATAAAAATTATCACTATAAAATTAATTAAATAATTTTTTAATTTATAAAAATAGTTAAAATATAGAAAAAAAATTGTGTACACTAAAAAAAAGTGAATTATCTTTATATAGCGGGATAGATATTGATTTTTTTTTGTACTCATAATACACCAATTTCATATTCTAAAATATTTTAAAAATATTTTAAATTTGTATGAACTAAAAGAGTTATATTATAAAAAATTATGTTTTGACGAGATTTTTTTTTGACAACTTGAAAAAAATTTCCATAAATAAAATTAAAATAAATAAATCTTTTATTTTTTAATCTAAATAAAGTAATAAAGTTGTACATTTTTACTTAAATGGATAGTTTGTCAAAATTTGTTAAAGTGTATTTTCTTTATATGATATCATTTTAGGGACACTTTTAGAAAAAATTATAAATAATTAATTTCACACTAATTAAGAAATTCAATTAATATAATTTAATTTCACTAATTTCTATAATTTTTTTTAATTACCTTTTATTCAAAATTGACACCATCAACAACAAGAAAAGAGCCATAAAAAAATAGAGTAAGTTTCTATAAAAGAATTCAAAACCAGAAATAGGAGTAGTAAGTATACATTAATATGAGTTCCTCACAGCAGTTCTGAACAGTTTTGGCTAAGATGAAATAAATGGCGCTAAGTCAAACAAGGCAAGGCAAAAAGCCAATAACATAGCCAAAAACTCTGTGGTGCATTGGAAAGGGGAATCATATTTGATGTTCTTATTGAAAGTTGAACCCCAACATTATCAAACCCAACCACCCTCATCAAGTTAAGCACAAGTGACACATAATTCGGCAACCCATTTGATTTTACCAAAATTTTGGCGCATTGAATTTGCATGGTCGTTGCAGTGCAGAGACAAAGATGGGTCCAGATGAAGAATTGATTCCTTTTCCCTTTGTAACTTCCAATGTGACTGAGACGCCTATTATCTGTTTGATGCAAAGTCAAAGTAGACTAAGATGACTTACAAGAAAATGTGGCCTTTGTGAGTAAGCAAAGCACACATTCACTCCACAAAGTAATCTGATTCCTATGCATGGTTAGCAGTGAGAGGACAAGCAAACAGAAAGTTTCACATCAATGGTTCAGCAAATCTTTGTACTTCACTTAATGTTGCAGATTTAGTTACCTTCAAAGGAAGGTGGTCCAAATGATGGCCATTCAGAATTGTGACACTCCTCACACTGCAAGTCATGTGCCATCCTCCACCACAACAATCATTCAAAACTCCTTCATAAACAATGTCCAACCCTAGCTTATTCCACCCAAATCAAATGCTCATCACATCACCCTTTCTTTCTTTGTTTGTTTCATACAAACTAATAAATGAAAGAGCCTGAAAAGTGGGTGAGTCATCAGTGAAGACAAGGAGTTAAAGGAAAAGGGTCCCCTCTTTTCTTTCAATTCTGTAATAATTGTATATATGTGTGTGTACAAAAGCCATGGGTTACATGCAGATTTACTCAGAAGCTCCAGAGAAACAAAGTGTGTGTGTGTGAAGTGTGAATTGAAGATAACGTGAAGTCCTTGGAAGCCAAATCCAAACATACACAAAGGTGTATGTAGTTTATCTTTTTTCTGCTTTTTGGTGAGATTCACTTTACTGCTTCATTGATTCACATGCTTCATTCATGCGTTTTCTTGTTTTAATTTCTGGTATCTCTCTTCATCTTGGAAAAGGAAACGGTTGTCCAGAATATCATATTCTCCTCTCCTTTTTAGAAGAAAAGAAGTAAAATGAAACAATTTGGAGTAAACGTAAACCCTTTTGTGCATGTAAGCATTGGAACAAGAAAAAGAAAGACAGAAACCTCAGTTTCATGTTTTGTTCTTTTTCTGTGATTTGTTCTCTTGTTCTTCCCTTTATTGTGAGCTCTAGAAAAAGCATTATGGGTAGGTTGGTTGGTCTCAGTGGAAGAGAAAGTTGATAAAAAGTCCAAGAAAGGGTACACGCGTCTCATTACAGATGGGACACGTAGCTTCTTTTATACAACATTAATTCTGAGTTTGTCATGCATTAGTCTTTGACTATGGATGACTCGGAGACAGAGTTAAAGGGTTTGAAGTTACAACATTAATTTACATTTATTACATATGTTGTTGGTCGGTGGTTGCCACCCTAATTCCAGATAGAATAATGACAACTCGTATAAATTGAAGTAAATGTTCTGATGTTGTGATATGCAGTAGTAGTAGCAGCATGGAAGCAATTGAATTTGGTTTATCAAATGGCACAGCTACAGGTATTCATTTCTCTTGAAATTTTAGTTTATAAACACAACTTTATCATTGAAATTTAGCACCATTTCTTCAAGATTTGTGATTGGCCAAATACCCTTTTGTTCACATGATATTTTTCTTGTTTTATATTCTTTCTCTCTCTTTTTTAACTCAGAAATCACATTGTTGTATCTTCTGACAAAATGTGTCACCTCAATTAGGTAGCAGAGATGCAGAAGTGCATGCCTTGCAGAAAGCTCAAGACGAGAAGAGTTTGAAAATTCAAGAGCTGAAGAAACAGATTGAATTGACAAAGTGTCGTTTGGAAAAGAAGAAGAAAGAGATTAGTGAGGAGAAAATGGAAGGTTTCAATGCCCTAAGCAAGAAATATAGCAGTCTGAGAGAGGAATACAATGGAATGTTAGCTGAGAAATTAAGGAAATCAAAGTAACTCTCAAATTATTAAGCCTAGCTGAGATTATTGTTAGCTTCATATGTATTTATCAAATCTAATTAAACTTATGTTTCTCAATGTTGTTTCTATTTTCTGTTTCATGAAATGATACTAATACTTTGGTTCTATCAAAAGAGAAGAAAAAATAGATAATAAAATATAAGAGAGATTGCTCTTTGACTTAGAACAAATTGTGCTCACATCTCAAAATATCAATTTTATCATTTAAAATATAATTATGTTATTTTTACAAATTTTTTATCAAATCGTCTATATTTATTTTTTTAATCAAATTCATTAATATATTTAACCACTATTTTGGGTGATGGACCACAATGTCCATTAATGGAATTAACGCTAACATTGGAAATAATTGCAAACTAATTAAGTTGTATACTACTCTTCTTCATGGAAACTTCTTAAAACCTCTCTCACAATGGCTTAAAGATTATGTAATTGCAAACTGATTAGTACATATAATTAAAATTACTTTTATCTTTTAAGTCTTATTATATGTATTGTTTCTAGGGTAATAAATATGCAATATTACTGTTTACCTGTGATTAATTAATTGTGCTGATTCAAAATTATATTGGGTGGATTTTATTTATGAAAGTAATAGAGTTGAAATGTCCTACCACGTGATTAATTATGTTGATTCAAGATGATTTTAGGTAACATATTGAGATAAGTCTAAACTTTGAGTAATATTACTTTAGCTTAGGATTGTTGTACTATCCCTCTTATAAATATGTATCAATTTTCACTTTCTACATCTACATGACACTAGTTCAAACATCAAGTAGGAATTTTATTTCAATATTGAATGAAAAATCATGCCTTTTTCCTTAACAATTATTTATAAATGTTACTTTCAACAAAAATAATCTGTGTTTTAATGTAATTATAAATATAAACAAATCATATATATTTAATAGAGTATTTTTTTTCAAATTATTTAAATTCATCAATAATTAAATCAAAACTAAAATTAACTATTTTTTTAATATAAATAATCATACTGTGTATATTATGTGCATAAAAATTATCTCTATTTTATTTTGAAATATTGTTTTGATAAATCATTACAGAAAAAAATTTCAATTTAAGTAGAATTTATCTTGTATTCTTGTCAAATATTGTCATAATTAAAATATGATAGATAAGAACAATCACATCTTCAAATTTAAATGGTTAAGAAGCTCCACAGTCAAATATTGAAGTTAAAACTTTAAACTATTTTTTTAATATGATATTGATAACTTATTAAAAAAAGTAATAAATAATAAAAAGTGAGAAAATAAGTAAAAAAATTCATTATAAATATTTTTACATTTTTTATATTTTCAAATTTAATAGTTATTTGAGTTTTATCTTTACCAAAAATAATTTATTGAATACTCGTTTTTTAAAACAATAGAATATTTTATCTATAAAAGTATATAAAGGAATATCCTCTTTTATGTCAATATTTAAATTTTTTTGTTTTATCTTTAATTATTATTTTTAAAATTAATTATTTTATAAATAATTTGCTCTTAACTGTTATTTTAAAATCTCTTTTGTTTTTAAGCGTTATGTTGAAAAATACACATTTTATTTTCAAATTTAACATTTAAAATTTATTTTAATAATTAATTATATATTTTGTATTCATCTTAAATTTTTTTTTATGAAAATTAAGAAAATTCCGTGCGATCGCTAGTTGTATATTAATGATAATAGAAAGGTTTGGGGACATGCCTCTTATAGTGTAACTAAGATGCTAGAAGCCTGAAATTTGTATGACACAGAATTGCATGTACAAGAAGACTTGACTTTTGGCCGTCAATTATTTATAAGAGTTCAAAATTTGCCTTTAAATTCCAACCACTTATTTCTCTCTTCATTATTTCATTCACCACGATCCTTAATAGTGACACATAGCATATTAGTCAACTATAGACTTTATGTAAATGAAGCTTCTTATTAAAAGAAAAATGATTTTGCTCTGGTTTTTGGAAAAAATATGTATTTTGAATACTCTGCTACTTGGAAAACTTTAAAGAATATGATATTTATTTATCTTTTTTGAATATACAATTGCATCATTAATGTAGCAAATGAACTCAATCAAGGAAAACAACAATAAGTAAACTACTTCATGGATCTAAATCAATGTAACAAATTTATTAATTTAATATATTAGTCTTTTATTTCAGTGAACATGTCCGATTGTGAACTTTACTTATAATCAAAAACCTATTTAAATTTCGACTTATATAAATGTAATGAATTTTGCACGTTATGTGGAAAATACGAAATGATCATAACAAAAAAAGGGCCTACATTATTTATGTTATAAGTTCAACCGTCACATTTAATTAGGCGACTTTGAACTTGAAAATAGTTGCAAAGTTCTACTTTCCGATCAAAATCTTCAATCTAGATTATAAGATACTACAAGTAGAAATCAACTTTGTAATATACTTGTTCTTTGTTCTAATCAGGTTAAAAAAAAATCTTAATTTAATTTTATAGTCAAAATTTCAAATCCAAGACTAACCTTATTTTTTAAGTAAACGATGAGTTCAACAAGATATATATATCAATTTATTTTCCATATGATTGATCATGTCACCTTATTTCTCAAGAAGACTTTATGGTTTTAAAATTTTATTCAATGTCACACACTAAGCTATATTAAACTTACTATAAAATGAAATAATTAGTATTAATCAAAACTTTGATTAATTTTATATTATATTACATTTGTTTTTTCTTTTCGAATTTCTCTGTTTGTTGTAAAAGCTTATTCAAGGAGTTAAGAACATACACAGTTTTAATATACGTGGTGGTGGAACCGTTGACGAACGTATCAACATCAGTTTGTCGCATTCTCGTTTATTTCCAAGTTGATGACAAAGAACGAAAGTCACAACACACAAGAATGGAATTAGAACATTAAAACATCAAGATAAACATGAAAAGATTCTGAGACATTCATTAATAATTAGGTTTAGGAACATCATGACATGCACTTATTATATATCTCAGTACATTGTCGGTGCATATTATTAGACATCTTTATTCTTATGATTATTGTAACAACACCGAGTTTATTATTATGATCATTGATCAATAACCTGTTTCAATTGAAACCGAGTTGGTATTTTGGTGATTTGTCAGGATTGAAGAGACCGAAGTGTCTCTCAGTTTCTGCACCATCCTTCTGGTTTTCATCGAACATGGCAAAGAGATAAGTCTCTATGGGTCCATTAGGCCTCTTCGGGGTGCCACCCTTGGCATGAGTAATCAAATTCCTGTAATACGTTCCTGCGTTGTCAACACTGGCTCCGACATCACCTTCCGATGGCCACCCACTCTCCGACACGACAACCTCAACATTCGATTGTCCTATTTTCTCAAGAGCCGCGTACAAGGAATCCAACGATGCATCGAACAGGTTTTGGTACCCAACTTCGTTGTTGCCTTGTTGCGTAAACAAGGCGTAATCAAGAGTAATGCTTTGCTGGTTTTGAACGTAGGCGAAGTAAGGGTACACGTTTGCGAGAAGCGGGGCACCGTTTTGGGCTAAGAAGTTTACGATCGGAGTTATGTATGAAGTTGCATCGTCGCGGAAAACGCCGTCGTTCGGTGGGTAGGAGTTGCCCAGTAGAGAGGTGTCTATGGCGGTGGAGACTTTGATCTGCTCTTGCAAATTGGCTGAGGAAATTGCGGTTTGAATGCTTTGAAGTGCCGGAAGAACTGAACCTGCTAAAGCGTCGCCGGAGGGAACTTCGTTGCCGACGGCAATGTACTTGAAATTGACGTTTGAATAGGGTGTTACGTACTTGTTGACCCAATCTGAGGCACCTCCGGCGTCGGTGACGGATTGAAGTTGGTCATTGGGAACACCGAGTATCACTTCTATGTTTGATCCTCCGAGAGCTTGAAGGGCACCTTCGTCGGGGTAGTATAAACGGATTTTGCCAATTCCGTTTGATTTGTAGAGATCCACCACTTCTTGCCTTGGTGGTAGATTGTCTCCGTTTGCTCCGTAACACACACCAATGGATTGTGCCCCTACATCATCACACACACACAAATATTAAGACACGTATCTACGTCAATATTATTGTCATCATTTTTTTTATATTGATATTAATATTGTCATTTTTTTTTAATTTAAATCGTTAGTAGTTAGTTTTTCTTAGGGGAAGAGTTTATATCAATTTATTTCTCCCACCTTTTTATAGACCCTTTCAAATTAATCTTATTTCTCCACAGATCGAATTCACGATCTTTCCCTCCTATCCCTTTTCTTCTTTCTAAATGCTAGATCATCTTATCGTCCTTATAAATTATTGTCATCATAAAAATATAACTGATTTATAAATTAGATGTTTCATTAATAAATATTGATATAAAGTATCAAATATAAATATGCATCGAACATGAATAGGTGATCAAAATTGAAGTATTGAAGTGTGTCAAAGTCAACAAGATGTGAGTCTAAATCACATCTAAATGATTGACGCCACTTTTGCCTCAAGGCTTTAATATTACTTACGAGTCTTTTCAGAAATAATCATCGAGAGAGACATAACACTAATAACTAATGCGACATTAGTTCATTAATAGTTAATAGGACAATGATATTTTGATTATTAAATTTTGACAACTTTTTCTTATAACATGAGGTTGTATTTTCTAAGTGGTTTTAGAATATTAAAAATGAGTAAATGGAAAGATGAAAAATCATTTAAAAAATATTACATAAAATTATAAGAGAAAATTGTCAAAATTTAGTAGTCAAAAAATCATTAATAATGATTCAATTTGAAACATATATCATTCTTTGTTGTTAATTTGAGGTTATTTTAACTTGATGGTCTGAGTCAAAATTCTTTGGAACAAAAACACAAATTAGAGACTCATCGCAAGAGAAGACTCATGTGTGTATATATATATATATATATATATATATATATATATATATATATATATATATATATATATATATATATATATATATATATGTATGATTGAAAATAAAGAGAGAAGAAATATAAACCAGTAAGTAGCACTGCAGTGGAAGATAATACTGCAAGAAGCAGCAGCAATGTGGCAGACATGGCTCTTGAGAAGAACTAAAAAAATTGATTACACTCACAAAACTATGTATGAACTAAGCTCTCAAACACTAAGTGATAGGTATATATTTTGCTCCACAATCATGGACTATTTATAGAAGAAATGTGGTGAAGAGTCGGGAGAAGTTGGATTACTACATGCAAGACTTTTCGTGGCCCCGTCAATCACTCCATAGAAAAACAAAAACGATATATAATTAATAATGAGTTAGTTATGTATTCACTTTTAATGCAATCTAATTTCCTTAAGTTAAGACACAGGTTTATTCGCTGATGGCTTTGAACATTCTTAAGAAACATACGTAAATATCTGTGAGAATAGGTCCCTTATTATCAACGTCACCCAAACGTTCCCGTAGCCACAAATCAACCCCAAACGTCACTCGTTTTTGTTTCTTCTTCTTATCCTCAAGTTCTAGGAGCCTCACTTTGCATTCATTGTACTGTATTAGACTCTAAGTCCTGAGTAAAAACATAAAAACGTTTAACTTCGTATAAAGAAAAAGATACGACGAAATAATATATCGGAAAGAGAGACTTGAGTGTAATTTACATAAAGGATCGCTCTTACTCATCTAAAATATTAAACAGAATGGATCTATGATGTTTAACTTTATTACTTTTAATTGATGTGTAAATTAAATCTATTTTTGAATTTTTAACGATAAACTCATTAGTTTAAGATTTTAGATTAAAATTTATATTAATTTGTTACTTAAGAAATACATGTTTGATTACACTGTTCATTCTCTTCGAAGGAAACATTACTTAATGATAATAAAAAAAAAGATTAAATATGTTTTTGGTCTTTCAATTTTCAGTGAAATTTGGAATTAGTTTTTTTTTTGAAACTTTAGTCCAATTTAGTCCTCTAACTTTTTAAATGTTTAGATTTAGTCATTTCAACTAAATTTTGCTAAATTTGTTTGACATTTCAAACGATTTTCCATATAGTAGTTGAGTTGTTAACATCATTTTCCATATTTTCGTTTCAATGTTAACTAATAAACTATATGAAACGAGTTTGAAACGTCAAATACACTTAATAAAATTTGGTTAGAATAACTAAATCTACACAGATATAAAGTTGGGGGATTAAATTGGACTAAAGTTTCAAAGAAAGACTAATTCCAAATTTAACTGAAAGTTAAGGGACAAAAACATATTTAACCCTAAAAAAAGTTATTTGAGACTATTTGACAACTCTTAGAAAAATAAAATATTCTTAACAAATATTAACTTTTTTATTTTCAGAATAAAGATAGAGTGAATATAATAATGAATAGTAATATCAAATGATAATAAAAAAAATGTAATGTTAAAATATCAGTGTCTTTAAATAACATTAAGCTGGTGTAGATGAAATTTGAAATTATTTATCTATAACAATATATAAAGGGGATTCCCTTTTTAAAAATATCGATTTTACCCTTTAAATATAATAATTTATTAAATTTTTAAAAATTGACCATTACTTTTACAAATTTTTTATAAAATCGAATGTCTATGCTTCTTCTCTTTTTCTTTATTTCTCAATGATTAATCTTTTATCTGTTCTAATATATTTCACTCTATTTTTAATAAATATAATTTTAATTCATATATTAACTTAATAATATTATAGTATTATCACCTACTAATATAATATCACGCATATTTACAAAATGTATACACATGCGCGTTATCATCGTTGTCAGTCAAATTAAAACAGGTTCAGTTATTTGGTGCTAGTTCCGTGCGTGTGTAAATCTGTAATCAGCTAAAATAGCACTACCTAGTCTGTATTGTTATCATGTATTGACCCGTAATGTGTCAAAATTGCCGTCTTTTGCTAAGACTTTTATACATACAGCTACATCATTTATTTTATCATACTGTAAAATTAAATTTGCTTGAAAAAGTGAAAATAGAAATAGTGTATTTTCAAATGATTCCTTTCCCAACATATATCACACCTCTTCGTATTATTATGGTTGAGATCGTAGGTTTTATGTATTCTCCTTTACCAACGTATCAAACCTCATGCATCCGATAAATGTTAAAATCTATACTTTGTCCTTATTGCAGAAAAAAGCTAGTACAATACAAAATAGACTTTTGAATCGAAAATTCACTTCTAGATTACATATTTTTTATAATAGACTTTTGGAATGATTTTCCGGTTGTATAATATAAAAGAGGTAACTTTCAAATCTAGAAATCTATTTCAAATTATAATCTAGAAACTACTAATACGTCAAAAAATACTTTTGAATTCTACAATCCAACAAAATTTTAGATCACATAATCACGAACAAAAACCAATGGAGACAGTGAAACTAGATGTCTAGGGTTAATTGTGTCTTTAACATACTTAATGGAGGTGCAAAAAGAATTCCTCACCACTCAAATAACCTCACTACTTCTACTGAGCCCAAACTGAACACCTCTATTTGAAAGTCTCCCATAAGGTTTTTCTTCCTGCACCTTCACCAATAATAAATGCACCCTCTACTAAAACTAAAATGTCCAGCTTCATCACACCCACCACCACGATTGCTGCCACTATCGTCATCACCGTCTCATATGGAAAAGAAGAGAGAATGGATTGCGGAAAAAGTTCATTTCAATAAATTATTTCCAAAACTTATTTCGTTTTTTTCTATAAAGTTTATTTTAAAGAATTCGTTGTAAAGCTTGTTTTGAGAATTCAATTCTAAAAAGCTTGTTCCAAAATATATTTCATCGGTTTTAAAAAATTTGTTCCAAAAATTATATTCCCAAAATTTATTTTAAAATACATTTTAGGTGTTCTAGAAATTTGATTTTGAAAATTCCACTAAAAAAAACCATTCTATAAATCATGCTCTAGACATCTAAATCAAATTATCTAAAATAAATCATCCGATAATCAATTATAAGAAATAATAGGATCATTTTTAAAAGGGTTAAATATATTTTTTGTCTCTTAATTTTCAATGAAAATTAGAATTAGTCCATATTTAAAAATTTTGTCTGATTTAGTCTTTCAACTCTATAAATGCGTGAATTTAATATTTTTAACAAAATCTTGTTAAATATGTGTGATGTTTCAAACACGTTTAAAGATAGTTTCTTAGTTAACATATAAAAATGTATCAAACAGTATAAACAACGTGTTTGAAATATCAAATAAACTCAACAAAATTTAGTTTAAATGACTTCATTGACACATTTACAAGATTAATAAACTAAATTAGATTAAAGTTTCAAATAAATGCTAATTCTATTTTTCATTAAGAGTCAAGATACCAAATCATATTTAAACCTTATTAAAATTATGAAAATGAAATTCATAAGATTAGGAAAAAAAATCCACACAATATTACCATTATGGGCGTAAAGATGTCGATGAAAAAAAAGGGAGTTTATTTATTAAGGGATAAAATTAAAAAGGAAAAATATGTTAAAAAAAATCAAATATTTGATGTTTTATTAATTTTCTACGGAATGAAATGAATAATATAAGGTCAACTTGCCTCATTCCAATTATTTTGAATTTTGGTATATGTTGAAAATATGATAATTTATAACATACTCATACTTGTTAAAATATTTGGAATAGAAATTAATTGAATTAGGTTGGTAAAAACATGAATGAATTAATATTAGTTTTGTTTTGAACTTGCCTTTTGAGTAACTAATTGGAACTACAAATAATGTATGATGCATTAAATGTAAAATTGGTGTATAATAAGAAATGTTTCAGAATGAGTTTAATAATAATAATTGAGTGTCATAATGAATATTACAGTGATATATTTAACTCCAAATTACTATACAATACATTTTGTTTATAATAAGTAATTTAAATTTAAAATAAAGAAATTTATAATAATTTAATAATATAACTTTTTTACCTTAAGAATACATAAATATTTAAATATTACCTAAATATAAAAAATACCAAACTTCACATGATATCTAATGCAGTTAATTTTCACGATTGAATAAAGTAAAATAAAACAGTCAAGTAAACTATTTAAATGTATATAATACAACAAAAATTAATTTTTTTTGTAAGTAATCATTATAATTATTTTCCCTATTAATAATCATACGCCCCAAAATGTGTTTTTTTAAAATCAATGTCAAATATTGTTATTAAGTTTTAGATTTCAAAATTTTGGGGTTAGTTGAGATATTAACAGTGTGTGTATGTATTTTTTTCTTTTCAATAAGATATTATTAATAGAGGGTTTATGGATGTTGCACAAGTGTAAGGAAATGTAACACTTTCTTTCTGTTTCATCACAAAAAGTCCACAACAAGACTTTATACAATTAGAGCACACGTTTTCATATTTGTATTTTAAAGAAGAGAAGAGAGTGGAAGAAAAAAAAAGAAAAGAAAAAATCATTAATTATTAGTTGCCATTAATTTTGAATTTAGAGCAAACATATTTTGTTGCGTTCCAATGATTGCTGAAACCCGACGAAGAAGAATCGTCGATTCAATCACTACTCCGATGATTCCGACGCGTCGTCTCCGGCGACTTGCTCCCTCTCACTAGGGCAGCGCCACCTCCTCCGTCCTTTGATTTGGATTATCGAAAATCCAAAACGACCGAACCAACCAATGGAATCGCCCAACGTCAGTGACGATAATAGGTTTCCGAATCCAAAAGCGAACGCGACCGCGACGACCTCAACCTCAGGTTTCACGTTCAGTAGCACCTCTTCCGTTTCGGGCATATCCCGGCCCAGATTCGTCAAGGTTCGGAAGCCCAACAACGCCCCCGCTTTCAATCCATTTCGCAACGGAGCTGCCGCCAATGCTGCATTTGCGAACCCCGATTTTGCTGCAGGAATCGGCGATCGATTCCAGAATCTCAAAATCGGCGAAGATTTCGACGCCGCACGCCACGGTGAGTTCGTGTTCGCCACTAATACTTCTTCGCGTGTTGACGGAAACTCGGTCTCTGAACAGATGAGCAAGTTGAAGATTGTAAACGAAGGTGGAACAGGTTTTAACGAATCGGATTTACGGAATGACCCGAGGAAGAAATTGAACATTAAGAAAGGAAGAGGTAATAATGCTGCTACTGAGAACTCAACTCATGAAGTTTTATGTCAATTGAAGAATCTGAATGTGAATGACTCTGTTGGTAGTAATGTTCGCAAGAGTAAACTTGATGCTAAACCTAGTTTGGAGAATGTGACTACGTTTGGAAAATATGAAATGGGAGCGGGTTTGTCGGAGAAATTTGAGAAGTTAAACCTAGTTAAGGAGAAGAAGGAGGATTGTGCAGAACCGAATTTGCGCGATCCTTTTGTGGAGGCAATTGACCGAAGAGGTGCTAGTGGTGGTGGTGCTCAAGTTATTTCTGAAGATAGTGGAGTGTCACAAAGTGCTGCGTCGGCTTCGTCTTCTATGTTCTTTCAGCCTGTTGGAGTGAGCAAGAATGGGGGATTTGTGTTTACTGGTAAGCAAGATAGTTCAGGCTTGTCTTCTGTTGAGTTTAAAACACCCGCATCAAAAGTCGGCAAAGAGGGTAAACTTAAGCAAAAAAGTAGCAAAATGAGGATGAATAGAAGTAGAGAAAATCTGAAGCATTTCAGCACAACCCAGCGATGGCATGGACATGGAGAGGGTTTTGCTTCGAAGGAAAGTGTTCCCCAAGACCAACTACAGGGTTCACCGATGGATGTGTCGCCATATCAGGAAAAGCTTGCTGAAAATGAAAGGTCCAGGGAAAGTTCTTTGACATCCGACGAGTTATGTAGTGTGGATAAGAACCCCGTAGTTGATGATTCGGCAACATCATCTGTTGATCCCATCGACGAAGATCTAATTGCCGCAACAGAGAGTTTGAATATAAATAAGGGTGATGTTGCCTTCAGAGACACAAACCCGGATCAAATACGTGCAAATAGTTATGTTGAAATCCCAAAGAATGAGTCAATTTCTGGGGTTGAAACTAAAAGCTTTAAGTCTGCCAATGATCAAGTGGACATAACTAGTGACGCGGCTGGTGTATCAGGAGAAACCGAAGCCCATATTGATAGAATGGTGAATGTCGGTAGTGCTATGAGTTCAAGCAGAGCGAGTGAGTCTGGCTTCACGTTCGCTGCTGCTTCTTCAGCTGAAGCTCAATCATGTAGTCCAAAACGACATCACAAAAAGAAAAATGTCGGTCTCGATTCTCACAACTACTCACCAAGCATAAAGGTTCCTTATTCATCATCTACCGTGGCATTTACTCCATTTTCTGGAACTTCATCTCTTTTCGCATTAGGGCAAGGTTTAAAGCCCAAGGTATCCCCTTCTCAGCCCAAAACAAGTGATTCTGATGAGAATGAGAAGGGGTTAAAGGAGACTTCTGCTTCTATTTCTGCTGCAAGTGTTGCTGCTCAAGAAGCCTGTGAAAAGTGGAGGCTTCGGTGAGTATGTATATTTGATAGTTCCATTACTAATTTTTCAGTCACTTGCTTGTTGTGTAAGGCTTGGCTTTTTACAATTGCTTCTGATTTGTATACTGAAATAGAGTACAATATACCAATGTTTACTGCAAACACAGAAATGGATTTTTGTTGAGTAACGTTGAAATGATTTTGGCATAATAATTTACCAACATTGCAAGTTGCAACCCTCATTCACTATACTGAATATGCTCTATGTCAGAGGAAATCAAGCCTATAAAAAGGGGGATCTTTCTGCGGCTGAGAATTGTTACAAACAAGGACTTAGTTGTGTATCTCAAGCAGAAGCATCTCGTAACTGTCTCAGGGCTTTGCTGCTATGTTACAGCAACCTTGCTGCCACACACATGTCTCTTGGTAGGATGAGAGATGCACTAGAAGATTGTAAGAAGGCCGATGAGATTGATCCAAATTTTCTGAAGGTGCAACTTAGAGCTGCAAAGTAAGTTTACACTCTTTCTTCAGACTCCCTTTCTACACAATGATTTAAGTTGTATGAATTTTCAGTTTCATGCGGGATGAGTGCAACCTTAGTAGATATAATACTAGTGGGAAGCTGCGTGTAAATGATAATGATGTAAAAAGGAATGGACCTAGCTACAGAGCCATTGAAAGTGTGCGAAAACATTAAGGGTCATTTGGTTAGATTTTGTTTTTTCCTGCTTTCACTTTTAATTACAAAATGTCATATTTTTTCAATTTGTTTCCTGTTTTTAAACAATAAAAAAATGTTTTCACGATTTCTATACAAATGATTGAAAACAGGAAACAAGTTAAATCATAGTGGTGGTATTTTTGTAATTAAACTGAAAATAGAAAATGTTTCTAAAATCCATACGGCCCTTGTTAAGCATCTAATGCTTGATTACTATTTAAAAATTTGGAAATACATTTTATCAATAACAGGAAGGCATACCAGGAAATACATTTTAGTGTCTAGCATTATCATACTTGTTCCTCATGTCTAAAGTTTCATGTATCGTGATTGATGATTGCGTACCTGAAGTCCTTTTGTTTTCATTCTTGTTTTAGTTGTTACCTTGCTCTGGGGGAAGTTGAAGGTGCATCACAGAATTTTAAAAGATGCTTGCAATCGGGAACTGATATTTGTGTTGATCGAAAAATTGCTGTGGAAGCCTCTGATGGCTTACAAAAGGCACAGGTTTGATAATAATATATTTTTGACCGATAACTTGATATTTTGGTTAATGTTTTTAATTAGCTACAAGCTGCACATGCAATGAGTTGAAATTAGAGCATGTTAGACTGAACTGGTTTGACATGGAATTTATCATTACCCTTCTACAGTAAATCTTTCAAGGGTTTAAAGTACATGTAATCAGTTTCAGTGTGTGTGTGTGTGTGTATGTATATGGTGAATGCTACTATGGACCACCTTTAAAGGTGGTCTACGCTGAACCAGTATCATTGAACCATTAGATTAGTCTACATATCACACATATCCTACATCTTTCACACGCTGAATAGTGTCTTCCTACTCCTCCACTATCTACCTCCCATCCCATCCCAAGAATTCCTTTAACTGACTTTCACCACTGCTGGAGGCAATTTCTGGTGACGGCATTTTGGATTTTTATCTTCTTTCATTTCTACCACCATGCATGGAAAATTATAATAGAAGATTCAGAAAATTTATGTTTATTATAATATGAACAACTATCATTCATGAAACTCCCGTAGAAAATCCACATAAACAATAATTACGTTACAAAGAACAGAGAATAAAGAAAAATGATCAAAATAATGGCACAAATATACATATTAAAACTTTTTAGGGAAATGAATGAGTGGGAGAGGTAAACACGGGTTAATTTTCCCCGATTCGCATTACAAAAGAAACCCACACACAATGTGGAAGTCCTCTTTTTAGTTGGCCGTCTTAATTTTATGGGTCAAAGATATTGGTAAAATTTTCTCTGATTTATTATGTATATATAATTGCAATCATGGTTATCAAACTCTAGGGTTAACCTGTAAACCCTTGAGTTTATGAGTTCAATGGGGGCTCACGAGTGAACTTGTGTGTAAACTCGTTTTTTGATCAAACTTGGACCAGACGCAAACGAACTCATTGGACTTGGTACAAACTCGCAAGTCAGAGGTTGAGTGAACGGGTTAGGGAAAAAAAGCCAAAACGACCTGGGTCACTTCGTTTACACACGATTTTGGTTTCACGCTTCTTACGAAACGTTGGCCTTTCAAATCTCGTCAACATCACCAATACCTCTCCTGTCCTTTCACTTTGACTTGTCATTGCATTCTGCCCTCGCTGCTCTCACATTCTGCTCTCGTTGTGGCATTGCGTCATCTCACCTTGAGTCACCTTGCCGTCTCCTCCTCTTCCTCCTTCAGCTAGTTTCTTTGTTTGAAGAGGCTTCTCAATTTGGGGCTTGCTTTTTGAGAAACATTTTTGTCCCTCGATTTAGTTAGGGTACTATTCTTAATATGGGGTCTTTGATTTATTCAGGGTATTGTTTTCAATTTTGGGTCTTCGATTTTGCTTAGAGCTTGTTTTTGTTTTGTGGCTTCAATTTAATATGGATTCTGTACTAATTTTATGCTTCAGTTTTAATTTTATATTGGGACTGACTTCAATTTCTTTACCGATTCATGAATGTGGAATTGGTATCATAATTTTTTTTTTAACTTTTGCATGAAATAGACTCTTACGAGTTTGGTTTACGAATCAAGTTTACATACCTTCCACGAGTTAGTAGATTCTCGAGTTTGATAACCTTGATTGTAGTGGATTCTTTCTGTTTTATTGCATGGTCCTTATTTTTGCCTTCACATTATGTTTATGCATGTGTTGGAACTAATTTAAAAGATTCTTTCTTGAGGGGAACAAAATGAGAAAAAATGTTTTATGTATTGGGATCGAAATGCAAAAATATGTAAAGATTTATCACACATCCACAGACCCTGTCAAAAATTCAATGGCCAGGCCAGGACTGATTTGCTAATGATGTTATAATTTTTGAAAATGGTGGGGTCATTTCAAGGAACATGTTTACAAACTTTTTCATGTAGTGAACAAAAATATATTACCTTTTATTGATGTTTTTTGCATTTTCTTCTCTATTCATCATAACCAGATCCCAATATTTTTTAATTTATGATTTTTTATGTGTGTGTGATGTGAATGTTGGTCCCTCACATTCTGAACTGATTAGTATTTTTAATGCATATGACAGAAAGTATCAGATGTGATCAATCATTCAGCTCAACTTTTGCAAAGACGAACATCCACTGATGCAGAGAGAGCACTGGAACATATTGATGAGGCACTAATGATAAGTTCATACTCTGAAAAATTGCTCGAAATGAAAGCAGAGGCGCTGCTAATGGTTAGTGACTCTTTTTTATAATAAAATGGAATTTCACCAAGCTTAGGTTATGATTATACGACTATCTCAAAATTCAGCTTGAGTCTATTTGTGCAACAATTTGTACCAGTTATGTCTGTGTTGGATAACTTTTGCTACACGTATCAGCTTTGTAGATATGACGAGGTGATTCAGCTGTGTGACAAGACCCTTGATTCTGCAGAGAAGAATACCTGTCCGTTGGATGCTGGTTGCCAAGTCACAGATCTGGATAATTCACAACTGTCAAAAGGTTTCTACTTCAGAATTTGGCGATGTTCAATGATGCTTAAAGCCTACTTTCACCTAGGAAAATTTGAAGAGGGTCTTTCTTTGCTAGAGCAACAACAAGAAAAGATGTCTGCCGTAAACAAGTACGTATTACAAACACCTGACTCATTCACCCTACTCTGTCCCTCATCAAATGTAAACCGAAAAGAAAAGGGGAAAATAAAAATGTGAATATTTGATAGCTATGGTCCTTTTTATCATCACCTTAAATCCTCTCCCTGCAGGAGTGGAAGCAAGGTTTTGGATTCACTCATACCACTAGCTGCTCTCATACGTGAGGCCTTGCATCATAAGGTTAGCTCATGTGTTTCATGATATCTTTATGCTGATTATTTATATTCCTTTTGTCTGTTAAATACCTCGATTCCTAACATTTCCACTGTTTCAAAGTATACTTTTCTATCTTTGTCTTGTGACCTAATTGTTATTTTAGCTATTTTACTTGAGTATATTATTTTATTCTAGTATGTCTTTTGGACCATATTGAGTTCTCAACTGACTTTTAAAATGAAATTTTTATTAGCAGCATAAATCCTTTTACCTACAAGCATTTATTGCATCAATCATACTGATAATGCTTGCTATTGCTCTAGGTGACTGTCATTCTGCTCATGCTCCTTTTTTTTATATGTATTTTTAGGTTTTCAGGGAAGCACTGAAACTGTTCTATTTGAGATTTTTTTACTTTTTTGTAAAGCACACAGCCACAGATATATATGTTCTTATACTTTGGAGTTTGGATTGACACAACCAAGTACATCAATAGCTTCTTCAAACCCATCTGACCACCCATCATACACTAACACTACCCTAGTTTTCTTCAAATTTATAGTTTGTCCTCTTCATTTGTGTTTCTATGCTCTTCTCGAGTATAACTATTCTATCACAAAGAAAACAATTGAAGTGCCACATTCACGTCATATTCTAGGATGGTTTTGTTAGTTTAATTCATTTTGTTCACTTGTGACATAAAAATTGCTTTTGATTAGGATTGGTGTAAATCTATTCATATGTAGACTGCAGGGAATGCAGCATTTCAAGCTGGAAGGCATGCAGAAGCCGTTGAACACTATACATCTGCTTTGTCATGTAATGTGGAGTCCCGTCCATTTGCAGCCGTCTGTTATTGTAATCGTGCAGCTGCCTATAAAGCTTTAGGTCAAATAACTGATGCTATTGCAGATTGCAGTCTATCTATAGCACTTGATGGAAATTATTTGAAGGTTTCTCTCCTTAACCGTTACTTCATTTTTTTCTATTGACATGTTATAATTGTTTTTTCTAGATGTTATAACTGTGTTTTTATCTATCAGAGAGTAGCAGTCTTAGCTTAGTGTGTTATGTTCTGTAATAGAGTAGTAACACATTAATTTTTTGCATCTTCAATAAATCTATTTTTAATTGTTATTCAGGGAGTTGTTTATTTAGGATTTACATTTATATGATAAGTATGAGAAAAATGTTTTCATATTCTTGCAGGCACTTTCTAGACGTGCAACTTTGTATGAGATGATCAGAGATTATGCCCAAGCAGCCAGTGATCTAAGGAGGCTTGTCTGTCTTCTCAGTAAGGGATTGGAAGACAATGCCAATCAGCTTGGAATATCTAATGATTTGAAACAAAATCGTATTCGTCTGTCTGAAGTGGAAGAGGAAGCCAGAAAGGAGATCCCTCTCGATATGTACCTCATTTTGTAATAATCAAACTCCTTTATCTTATCATTTTATAATGATTGGCCCAGTTTAAAAGTCAAATATCGTACTGAATAAAACTTCTGTTTATAATTGACACCATTCTTTGTCTAGTTGTTTTTCATCTGACAGAGAAAACCTAATGCCAGCTAAAACCCTATTTGTTGTATGTAGAGAAATATCATCATTTGTTTAAGGACATAAGCTAACTGACATTATGATTGCAGGGGAGTTGAACCATCTGTTTCGATATCTGAAATCAAGAAGGCCTATCGGAAAGCTGCACTTAGGCACCACCCGGACAAGGTTGTTTAATTGTGCACTTTGTTTGGTGGTCATACTAATTAGTAATCAATCTTTTGACATTTTATCTTGTTGTGTAGGCTGGCCAGTCTTTGACCAAAAGTGACAACGGAGATGATCAAATTTGGAAGGTAATTGCTGAAGAAGTACAAAGAGATGCTGATAGGCTTTTCAAAATAATTGGGGAGGCATATGCTGTCCTGTCAGATCCTGCCAAGGTATTTTATATATTTTCAACTAAATATGTTGCTGAGAGGCTTGCTCTATGCATAATAATTAGAAGGAATTAAGAGTATTATGCTACGTATTCATTTGGTCATTATTCCATTGATGCAGCGGGCTCGTTATGACGCAGAAGAAGAAATGAGGAATTCCCAAAGGAAACGCCATGGACCTATTGGTAGAAACAATGTGGATGCCCAGTATTACCCATTTGAACAAAGCAGCAGAAGACAGTGGAGGGAGGCTTATAAGTCTTATGGTTATTCATCTACTCGAGCCTCTGAACCTGCCCGATCAAGCAGGAAATAAGAAACTTTTCATGGAATGCTAATACCTTTTAAGTTATCCGCTGCATTTGGCCTTCTGAATTAACGCATTATGCTTAGTTTTGATGCATTGAACGAGCTGTTTCGTGGGTTAATCCTTCGAGTTAGGAGATGTGAGGTGCAAGAGATACAAAATTCTGCAACTGATGACGTAGCATTTGGAGAAGATTGGCTCATTTGCTGGTCAATGCTACTGGTCACTTTGAGAAGTAGAATTCTTCACTTGGCAAGAGAACGACACGACGGTTGCATCCTACGAGAGTTGTCTTCTTATACAGCTGACCATGACGTTCGCAGTTTGGCTGCTGAAACCAGCACCTGAAGCTTGAAAATTTTGCTTTATAGTCGGGCAAGGTATTTTTTTTAGACATGTAAATTTTACCCACACAAGTTCATATTGAGATGTACAGACGAAATTTAATCATACCACCACAGCTATTGTAATTACCATACCCAGTTGGGCTTGTGTAGAAAAAGTTCATACCAAGGTCCACGACTTAGCATTTGTTAGGAATCCTACCAATGAATGGAAAATATTAAGGTTAAAGCTGGGACTGAAATCACGTGTAATACTTCTATACAATGTTATTTAAACCAATGCTTTTAGAAGAACCAAAAATTATACTATAAAGTAATCCGAAATCACAGTATGTATACTGTTATTGAACAAATTTACACCACAATAAATGTTGAATATGTATACTGCTTTATACTAGTTTCAAAACAAATTGGGTTCACTCATAACATGAGTAACCCTTAATTGAATAATTGGTGACTTTTAGTTAATGCTTATGAGTTTCTTGTTTTATTAGAGTTGTAAAGAATAAACATCGTCATTCCTTTGGTGCCTTCTTTAAAGAAAAAGGGGGAATTTTAGAAGTAACATCCTAGTCATTGGTAACAACTGCTAAAGTAAAATAAAATCACAGATGACAAAATTCTGCTTTCTCTTCTTACCGAACAAATCCAAACAGATAAGCATTGCGTGCATTATTCTTATGGACATCAATTAATTAATCTCGTACACGCATGAAAATGAACGATGTCCCGAGAACAATACACTTACAGCCTTGAGTAATCAAAATGAATTTTACTGAATTTCACTTTTGCGTTGGTATGGACAGACTTATAAGTATATTCCTAACCCGAACTCCTTTGGGTTTGTTTAAACCCTCCATGGTGACCTGTTTATTTTTCAGAAACCGAAAAAAAAAAGTTGTTAACATTTCCAAATTCACCCATAGTACAGAACACGGGCACTATGGTTAGAAAGTGTACCTGTTCATTACAAAGTTAAAAGTTCCCTGGCTAGCACGCTCTAGTAGAGCTTCTCTTGCTTCAATAGGAATTCCTTGAGGCTGCTTGTAGAATAATCGGATGAAATTGTCATATATTTGTTTGCAAAGAATACAATAAAATTGAGACGTGGACACACATACCTCTTCAGGAAACCAGACTCCTGGTTGAGTGCTTCCTTCAAGAACTGCAAGTGCAAAAGCAGCCGTTGAAATTCCAACAGATCTGAAAAACGTGCACAGTGGCATTCGTCATTACCAATAAAAACAAACTACATTCCTGGTTTTATGAGATTAGAATCTGCCGAAGGTTGTTCATGCGGTAAAATTGTAGAAATTGATAGACCAAGAGTTTAACAGGCATTCAATCAGAAGCTAGCTTAATGTAAGCATGGTTAAAACTTTGCACAAAATTTCACCGAAAAATTAGAGAAAAGGAAAACTTACACCGAAAGTCTCTCGTGACTGAATACACCAACAGTATGGCGTCCACTTGCGCACTCCAAATCAACCTGTCCATTGGAGAATTTTATAACAAACAACTACGTAATTTATAGAAGAAAAAGACGGTTAACCCTTTGCATTCCCCTCACCCTCATTGATACGCGTTCTCCAGTAATCCCATCCAATGCTCTTACAAAAGGGCCAAACAACTGAACCAAACTCTGTACTCTATTTCTGTCTCTCAGAAATTCCTGCATGTTTAATCACACATCACTGTCAGATTAATCAACAACATCATCTTCAAGTCGATTTTCATGTTTTGTTTTCTCGTTATATTCCTCTTCCTAATTTTGTTTTATGTTTCCACAGCTTGCTATTATGTTTTTGCGTAGCTCTTGGTTTAAATTAGAGAAGGGGCGCAGAGCAATTAGTCTTATCTTCAACTATGTCAGTCCAAGTCAATGAAGAGCATACCGGGGTAACAAGTGTTGTCAGAGATTCCATTCCCCAATTCCAGAAAAACGGTGCTGTCCCAAATCGAGCACTTACAGTTGGCACTCTTAAAATCTGATGAGCACTCCTAACCTGCGGTAAATTCCTGAAAACCATGTATTGAGGTGAAATCCTAATTTCTGAAGAAAGGAAATATATGTTGCATATGGTCCTAAGACAGAAATACAAGTGGAAATAGTCTAAAGTTGAGTCAAAAGTTTCACATTAGATAAAATAGATAAAGTTAAACACTATATAAGAATAAAATCTCATAACACCGTTATCTTAAAAGTTTTGGATAGAAGTAGTGTCAAATGCCTTATGTGTAATACAAATGTCATATATATAGAACCACAATCTCTCCATGTCAATAATCCCATATGAGAAAAGGTCCGATGGTAAGCGTTCGATCCTAAAAATATATAGATAATTAAATCAATTCTTTTGTGGACAATCTATCATATAGGACTGATTATGAAGCTATATGACTTTCGTTTCCTATAACAATGGTTTTTATATATCATCAAACTTACATTAGATAAACATCTCGTTTGCCAATTCCATTTCCGAAGTCAATGTTGAGCATTGCACTATATGGCTTCATTCTGATCTTCTCTCCTAGTTGAACATTCCAGCATCATCATTTAATCCTACAAACAAAATGGTAATTTAATCTAGATAAAACAAACAACTAGATCAAGCTCTTTAGACAACAACCTTTGTTATACACAACTACTTCCTCTCCCAGCAGCAAGAGGGTTGTAGCCAATAAGGTTGGACCAGCACCACCAGTTCCAGCAGTGTAGGAGTAGAATCTGAGTTGACATAGTACCTTATAAGTGCTGAATTAACATGAAGCTCAGAAAATAAACAAACAAGAATATTTTTCTTGTCTTTTTTGGATTCTTTGTTTTTTTCATATTTCAGGCTGTGCTTATTACACCTCAGCAGGTAATAGCATAAAATATGCATTAAATTAGTAAAAGAACTTATTCCCTACATACCAGAATGGAAATAATTTAATAACATACGACTTTAAGGATGTATTTGATGTGCAATATGTTTCATTTCATTATCAATTATCTATAACATGTATAGACATAACATATCAGGGAATTCGACATATGATGAGAATTGACATATCAACCAAAATAGATTTGCCTTTAAAATAATAAATCATAAATTTAGAACTATATAAGAAGATCCACCAACCCTAGCTTCTCTGGCTTATCTTTACTTTCATTTGCTGCACGGACTAGCTCTGCTGCCATGACTGTACAATTATAGGAAGTGTTAGCAACCAAAATACAGCAGAGGAAACAAGATTGTCATTTACCATAAATCACGATCTCCCACTAATGCCACTTTAATTTGTCAGCATAGGTACATGTGTTTAGACCCATTTACTTGTGGTGTCCAGGATTAACTTTGTCTTTTGTAATATTTTATGCACAATCAATACTATACACCTCTCTTCTTCAAATATTTCGTTGTTATTTGTTTTCTACATAATATTAAGAGTCTCAAATGATCCATGTTTGAGTTTGAGTAAGGATTATTGTAAATTTTATGATTGAGAAATTATTCTTGCAGTAATTCCTTTTTCCTAAGTCTTAAGGTCTAAGACTTTTTTGCAAATTTTATAATTAAAAAGGATTCTTGCATTAGTTTTATTTCCTAAATCATAAACCTCTTTAGTAATTTTACTTGTTTCACCTTATCGCAAATTTGTTTTCTGCTATGACGCATGTTTGGCAGTTCTATACCATGGTTGGCTCACTTATGATTTTTTTTTTTGTAATTTATTTTATATATTTATTTCATTATAACGAAAGTAAATTGACTTAATTTATTTTTTATAATATGAAAAATAAAGTATTCACCTATAAATTGACAAACAAATTAATTAAATTCAAAATATTCAAACATTATTAAACAACATCCTAGCATCTAAAATATGAAATTATGAATTTATATAATTAGTAGTAAATAATTATAACAATTTTTTTTGAAAAGGTTGTAAAAATATGTTGATGGGTTAAGTGGGTCAACCACCTTCAACCTAGCTCGAATCTGTTTCACCTGCAAGTTTGTTTCTGCTTTGAGGCCTGTTTGGCGGTTCTACACCATATTCTTTATGTCATTTGAAGTGAGTTGACTCACTTACGAATATTTTCTTTTTTTTACAATTTATTTTATATATTTATTTAATTACAATGAGATTGAATTAACTTAATTTATTTTTTATAATAGAAAAATCAAAAGTATTTATCTAATTCTCGAAATATTATTATAAAGATAATAATTAGGGATTAAAATATCAATATATATAACTTGACAAACAACTTAATTAAATTCAAAATATTCAAACATTATTAAACAAACATTTAAAATATGAAATTATAAATTTATATAGTAAATAATTATAACAATTGTTTTTAAAAAGGTTGTAAAAAAGTTGGTAGTTAAGTGGGTTAACCCACCTGCTTAACTCAAACCCGTTTAACTCTTATGTTAAGTGAGTCAAATTTAGTTCAACCCACTTGTTAAAAAACTATTGTGTAAGATTGACTCACGGGTAGGGATGACAACGGGTTGGGTCGAACACGATAGTGCCTACTAGCATCCCGATCCGCAACAAAAAAAATTCGTCTGCTAACCCACCTCGCTACCTGAACAAGTACTTGTTTAAAAAATACCCACAGGTATTTTAAAACCCACAGATACCCCTGAATACTTGCAAATATTTAAAAAAATATATTTTATAAATATTTAAAATTAAATTTAAATAAAATTACAAAAAAAATGTAAAATAGAATATAAATTAAATTAAATTTAAATTTAATATAATAAAATATAAATTTAATTTTAATTAAATTTAACTTAATAAAACATAATTTTAATTTTAATTGTTTTTTTATAACGGGTACATTTAGATATAGATAGTATGATATCACATCCCATTCATTTATAAGCGGTTATTAAAATATCCCCTACTCGGAGTAATAAATTTCCGCAAATATAAATTATCCGTCACCGATTTTATATATATATATATATATATATATATATATATATATATATATGCACAGGTATTTTTACCGTTTGCTAACGGATTAAGATGCATTTTGACATCTTTATTGGAAAAGATAACAATACTGCCGGCAGGTAAGTAAGTACCATTGCTAACTCCAGGGTCTATTCCTGTCGTTATTATAGCCGGAACATTTGCATCCGACGCCCTTTTCATCAATGATTTTGCACGCCATGCGTAGTTCGTGTCATCACAAACATCAATATACGCAGTCTGCGTCGAGAAACACAATTGAAATTTTTAAATGTGTATACGCTAAGATGCATGCACAGCAGCACAGAACACTGAACTTAACAATTCAGAAACTATGATAGCAAATAGAAGCTACCTTAGTATTTATTGCAGCTTCAAGCACGTACACCTTTCTGCGCATTGGAAGGGACCAGCAGCATGAATTACGAGATCTACACCTGCATAGATTCACATTTCCAATCACAACATTCAAAATCGATGTCAATTCACAGCACACAACACACTGAACGGGAATCGGTAGCGAGCTAAAACAATTTACGCTTCAACGCAGTTTCCAGTGAATTCACGTCGTCGATGTCAACACGAACAAACTCTGCATTTCCTCCAAGTTTAGCGGTGAGAGCCTCACCTTTCTCCCTGACACACGAATCAGAAATACACGCAAACACGATTTTAGCGGCGGTGCGTGTGGGTGCGTGTGATGCACGGGAACCGTGACTGACCTGTTTCGACCGGCGACGAGGATTTGAAGATCGGGACAGAAGTTTGAGAGCGCAATGGCGGTGGATCCTCCGACCCGGCCAGTCCCACCGAGGACGAGAATTCTCGAGTTGCGGATTTTCTCCGGCAGCGGCACTTCGGTGACCTTGTTAGTGGCGGTGGCGGTGGCCTTCAAATTCAACGGCCTCCATTTCAAATTCAGAGATAACAAAAGTGGCGCCATGGAATTCAGTTTTCTCTTCTTCCTCTGTGCACACTTCGCAGTAGTACATTCGTTATCAAATATCACTTTATCCCTGCGCTCGTTAAAAAATGTTGAATACCGTTGGAAATAACAAGTGTGAGGAATAGTTAATCACTGTATATAGATCAAGACCCGTGACCCCATTGTACGAATGAGTAACGACGCCGAGCACATGTTAATTTTATCAAGTCATCAGAAGTTACTTTGTTAATCCTATGTATATTAATTTTTAATTTAAGAAGAAGAAATACATAAGAAACTAGTATAAATATTTGATTTCTTGAAAGAGAAACAGAAAAGAAATAGAAAGTCTATCTTGCACAAATAAAGATCCTAACCGTATTAGAGCGAGAGCAGACCAACACAAGTTTTGTGTCTTTTTAGATAACTCATCTCAATCGTATTTTCAAAAACTGTTGGAGATTCAACTTCAAAGTCCAAAGGACAAAAAAAATAGGTCAAAAAAGTAATTTTCCATGCAAAAATATGTAAAGATTTATCACACAGCCACACCCTGTCAAAAATCCAATGGCCAGGCCAGGACAGATTTGCCAATGATGCTATCATTTTTGAAAATGGTGTGGTTTTTCATGTAGTGACCAAAAATGTATTTTGTAAATGTTTTTTTGCATTTTCTTCTCTATTCATCATACCATAACCAGATCCCAATATTTTTTAATTTATAATTTTGTATGTGTGGGTGATGTGAACATTGGTCCCTCACTCTCTGATTAGTGTTTTTAACGCATATGACAGAAAGATTCAGATGTCTTCAATCATTCAGATGTCATCAATCATTCGGCTCAGGTTTTGCTAAAACTGTTGGATCTTGAAAAAAAAAACGAGCCCAAACCCAATTACCACACTTTGAGAAAAAAATAAATTAAGAATTCATTATAAATATATATATAAAAGCGAATATACCTAAAAAATTACATCTACTCTTTAATCATCTAAGAAAAGTACATGTTATATATCATAGAAGAACACAAATTTCTACGAGTATATATCCCTAAAGAACAAGGAAGGAAAACCAAAATTTCATGTGGGTCCTACCAACGAAATTAGGAAATCATGTAAGATTTGAATATATTTTGATTTACTTTTAATCTATTATTTTAATCATTCTTTAATTATTATTTTTTATTTTTTTATAATAGTGTAATGTGATATCTAAAAATAATTAAATTGATGGGTTAAAATTAATCAAAATATCATTATTTTAATCTTTTAAGAAGAAAAAGAATGACTTCACCTGATGCAATTTGTCTTCTTTATTTCTCTGTATGACATGATGCTTTGTAGGGCCAGGGATGGTAGCAAAACTTATCACGTTTTGGAACTTGTGATGGTGTAGGGTAGCTTTGTTTCCTTTTAATTCACACGTTAGTTTTGTTCTCTTAGAAGTGGGGTGTGTGCTTCGTTAAGTGCCACATGCAATTTGTTTTCTTTCTCTTAACCAAGTAAGGCTGGAATCATGAGTTCGTGGAGTGGCATGTAAGGGTGTGGACACTAGTTAGTAGCCTCTATTTATCTTGGTTTAAAATATTCATAGCTTTGCTTTATCTTCCTTTAATTATTGCATGTTTAGACGCGTTAGGGAGACCCACACTATGTCATGTATTTTGTCATATTTAAAGTGTATTCGCGTGATATGTTTATGTGTATTTATTGTCTGCAATAATCGTATAACGGGTGTTATATGAAAACAGAAAGTAAAATAGTAATACAGATGCTTTTGATATGGAGTAAGTTGACAGATACTTTTGATATGGAGTAAGTTGACGAGAAGAAAGAATGAACTCAAAATTTTTATTAGTTTTTATTAAATTCTTTTAAAATAAGAGTGATGTAATTTCTTTTACTTTATTATTTGTAAAGTTTTATACAATTTATGTTTTTTACTACAAAATCTTATAATTATTTTGAAATTTTTATTGAAGTACGTTTTGTCAATAATAGTTTTTAATAAGTGTACATTTTTATAACTTTTGGAGTGGTGCATTCTTCTAAACTCTTGAGCCGCTTTTAATTTTTTTTACTATCTCAAAATTCAGCTTGAATCTATCTGTGCAACAATTTGTTCCAGTAATGTCTGCGTTGGATAACTTTTGCTACACGTATCAGCTTTGTAGATATGACGAGGTGATTCAGCTGACCATGACCTTCGCAGTTTGGCTGCTGAAACAAGCACCTGAAGCTTGAAAATTTTGCATTATGGTCGGGCAAGGTATTTTCTTTAGACATCTAAAATTTACCCACACAATTTCATATTGAGATGTATAGACGAAATTTAATCATACCACCACAGCTATTGTAATTACCATGCCCAGTTGTTAGGAATCCCACCAATGAATGGGAAATATTATGGTTAAGGCTGGAACTGAAATCACGTGTAAAACTTCTATATCATGTTAGTTAAACCAATGCTTTTAAAAGAAACAAAAGGTATACTATAAAGTAATCCGAGATCATAGTATGAATACTGTTCTTGAACAAATTTACACCACAATAAATGCTGAATATGTATACTGCTTTATACTAGTTTCAAAACAAATTGGGTTCACTCATAACATGAGTAACCCTTAATTGAATAATTGGTGACTTTTAGTTAATATGGTTCCGTTTTTTCTCCTCGAGTTTCTTGTTTTACTAGAGCTGTAAAGAATAAACATCATCACTCCTTTGGGGCCTTATTTAAAAGAAAAAGGGGGGAATTTTAGAAGTAACATCCTTGTCATGGGTAACAACTGCTAAATTAAAATCACAGATGACAAAATTCTGTTTTCTTTTCTTACCGAAGAAGGTTATATATAGGTCATTTTTCATCTAACAAATCCAAACAGATAAGCATTGTGTGCATTATTCTTATGGACACCTATTAATTAATCTCGTACACGCATGAAAATGAACGATGTCCCGAGAACAATACACTTACAGCCTTGCAGTACATTAAAATGAATTTTACTGAATTTCAATTTTGCGGTGGTACGGGCAGACTTATAAGTATATTCCTAACCCGAACTCCTTTGGGTTTGTTTCAACCCTCCATGGTGACCTGTTTATTTTTCAGAAACCGAAAAAAAAATTAACATTTCCAAATTCACCAATAATACAGAACACGGGCACTATGATTAGAAAGTGTACCTGTTCATTACAAAGTTAAACGTTCCCTGGCTAGCACGCTCTAGAAGAACTTCTCTTGCTTCAATAGGAATTCCTTGAGGCTGCTAGTAGAATTGGATGAAATTCTCATATATTTGTTTGCAAAAAATTGTCCTATATTTCCCCTTTTAGATTGCAAAGAATAAAATAAAATTGAGAGGTCGACACACATACCTCTTCAGGAAACCAGACTCCTGGCTGAGTGCTTCCTTCAAGAATTGCAAGTGCAAAAGCAGCCGTTGAAATTCCAACGGATCTGAAAAACGTGCACAGCTGCATTCGTCATTACCAATAAAAAGAAACTACATTCCGGGTTTTATGAGATCAGAATCTACTGACGGTTGTTCATGCGGAAAATTGTAGAAATTGATAGACCAAGAGTTTAACAGGCTTGGGTAAATTTTTCATTTAAGAGGGAAAAATAAGAAAAAAAGATAAAAATTATTTTTTTATAAATTAACTTAGTTTATACATAGATTAACTTGTAGAATATATTGTTTATTTAATTTGTTGAAGTTGTGTATAAGTTAGTTTTAAATTACTGAAAAATTGATATATCACTCCTCCTGCTTCTGACTAAATGCGTACTAGTATAGCTCATGGTGTTTTCGGAGACACCTCCAAAGTTTAGAAGCTTTTCATCTATGCCATCGAGCATCTCAATAGTATTGGCACTCTACTTGGCATGTTTTTGATCTTAATATTTTTGTATAATTCATCACATCCGGTAACATCTTTCCTTTTCTTTTTTCTTTTTTTAATTCCAATGTGAATTTCTATACATATAGTTTTGGTGTTTCATATAGGGTTAAATATGTTTTTGGTCCCTTAACTTTCAATGAATTTTGGAATTAGTCTATTTCGAAACTTTGGACCAATTTAGTCCTCCATCTTTCGAAATACGTGGATTGAATCCTTTTAATCAAATTTTGTTAATTTTGTTTGACACTTGAAGCTTGTTTCATAATAACATTTGACTTAACATTAAAGCATAAATGTATCAAACAGTATAAACAACTCAAATACAATCCTGAAATGCGTATGAAATATCAAATAAATCTAACAAAATTTTATTAAAAGGACTAAATCCACGTATTTCGAAAGATGAAGGACTAAATTAGTCCAAAGTTTCGAAATGGACTAATTCCAAAATTCACTGAAAGTTAAGGGACTAAAAACATATTTAACCCTTTTCTTTTCTCTGCCACCATGGCTGATTCTCAAACACTTGGTGTACACAGTTACCTATATCTCTACCCTAGTGAAAATCTAGCGACAACCGTCATTTCCCCTCTTCTTGAATCCACTAATTATCACTCATGGAGTCGCTCTATGTTAACGGCTCTTAGCGCCAAGAATAAACTCGAGTTCGTCACTCGCACAACATCTTAACCTCTCATTTCAGATCCTCTCCATCATGCTTGGCAACGTTGCAACAACATGGTGGTTTCATGGATTTTGCATTCTGTTTCAGTTCCGATTCGTCAAATCATCCTTTGGATGGATAATGCCGAAGACATATGCTTAGATCTAACATTCTGATATGCTCAAGTTGATTGATATGCGTCTCTAAGTTACAATATGAAGCCTCTTCACTTAAGCAAGGAGCTCTTTCCGTTACTAATTTTTTCACCAAACTTCGCATTATTTGGGACGAAATGAAAAATTACAGACCTGAGCTCGTCTGCGTTTGCAACCCTAAGTGCTCTTGCAAAGTTAAGTCTCTCCTTGCTCAACGTAAACTCAAAGATAGAATGATGCAGTTTTTGCGTAGATTGAACGAACAATACAACAATGTTTGATCCCATATTTTGCTTATGGATCCTTTGCCATCCATTTCTAAAATTTTCTCGCATGTAGCTCAGCAGGAACGCCAACTGGTTGCTCCCATTCTCTCTTCTTCTTCTGAATCGATGATTAATGTTTTTATTGCCCTTCCCTACACTTTCTACAGCCGCCCAGGTCATAGAGAAGTTGTTTGCTATCGCAAACATGGTTTCCTTAATAGCAAGAGTAAATCCACTCCTTCTCGCAATAACAAAATTTGTACTCACTGCGGTCGTTAAGGACATACCATTGATGTTTGCTATCGCAAACATGGATTTCCCCTTGGATACAAATTTTCGAATTCCAAACCTTCCATCAACATTGTTGTGACAAAGGTTGGTGACATCACTAGCACTGATCAATGTAAAGTTTCAGAGAATCTTGATCTTCATTTCTCCCCACAGTAGTTTCATGCATTACTGGAGTTAATCCAACAACTAACTCATAACGCTTCTTCTACGTCTTCTTCTCATGTTAATTAAATTGGTTCTATTACATCCTCATCAGGTAATATCCAACCACATTTTCCCACTCCCTAGATATTAGATTTGGGAGCTACCGATCATGTCTCCTCTTCATTGACACATTTTTCTTTTTTTAAAGCTATTACACCCATTCTTGTTAAGCTTTATACAGGACAACATGTCTATGCCACACACTCTGGAACTATTTCTTTTAGTCCTTCTTTTCAACTCACAAATGTTTTATACATTCCTACTTTCACATTTAATTTGATTTCAATTTCTAAACTTGTATCTTCCCTTCATTGTGAACTAATTTTCTCCCCTTCTTCATGCATTATACAGGACATGAACAGCAAACAGCAAATTGGTACAGTTGATGTCAATGCTGGATTGTACACCCTCACTTTTCCTATCAAGGCTACGAGCTCTGTTGCTGCTACCATTGTTCACCCCCAATGTACAAAAATTCCCATAGACTTATAGCATTTTCGCCTAGGACACCCTTCCCATACCCGTATACACCAAATGAAAAATACCTATTCTTGGTTGAGCAGTGATCACACTTTTACTTACAATACATGTCATCATGCTAAACAAAGAAAGTTGTCTTTTTCTTTAAGTCAGTCTCATGCTACTAAACCTTTTAAACTTTTACATATGGATATTTGGGGGCCTTGCTCCACTACTTCATTATTGGGTCACAAATATTTTTTGACTATTGTTGATGATTATACCTATTATGTTTGGATTTTACTCATGCAATCTAAATTTGAAACCCGCTCTCACATTATTCATTTCATCAATCAAATGGAAAAATAGTTCACTATGCTTGTTAAAATCATTCACACATATAATGGAGCTGAATTTCTCATGCATGATTATTTTTCTTCCAAGAGTATTATTCATCAGACTAATTGCACTAAAACACCACAAAAAAATGGAATTGTTGAGCGAAAGCATCAACATATTTTAAATGTTTCAAGAGCACTTCTTTTTCAATCCAATCTCCCTCTAAATTTCTGGTGTTTTGCTCTTTCACACGCTGCCTATCTCATCAATTGCATTCCTACCCCTTTTTTACAAAGTGTATCACCTTTTGAAAAGCTTTATCAACATGCATGTGACATTACAAACTTGCACATTTTTGGATGTTTATGTTATGTGAGTACAATCACTGCTCAACATAAGAAACTTGATCCTCGTGCTCATCCTTCCATCTTTCTTGGTTTTCAACCCCATGCCAAAGGCTACTTACTTTATTACCTTCATACTCATACCACTACAATATCTCGACATGTTATATTTTACGAAGACCATTTCCCTAGCGTTCCTTCCCCTCCCCCCTCACTATGATACTATTCCTGATCCTGACCCTCCCTCAGCTCCCACTGATTCTCCTCCTCCCACCCTTCGTCGTTAAAATAGAGCTCGTCATCCACTTTATTACTTAAATGATTTCCATAGTGCATTGACATCAACTGGTACTGTTCCTGCTGTTGTTCATTATCCTCTTGACCATTTCATCTCATATTCTCGTCTCTCTCCTTCATTTCATAAATATATATTATCAATCTCATTTGTCACTGAACTGAAGACGTATAATGAAGCTGCTAAGTTTGATTGATGGCTTAACGCCATGCGTGCTGAGCTTATTGCTTTACAAACAAATGAGACTTGGATTCTTACATATTTACCCCCTCATAAAACCCCTATTGGTTGTCGGTGGATTTTTAAGATCAAACACAATGCTGATGGTTCTATTGAGCGTTATAAAGCACGTTTGGTTGCCAAATGATACACACAAACAGAGGGTATTAACTATCTTGACACATTTTCTCCCTTTGCCAAGCTCACCACAATGTGTCTTCTCCTTGCTCTTACAGCCATTAATAACTGGCATCTTAAATAGTTGCACATTAACAATGCATTTTTACATGATGATCTCCATGAAGAGGTGTACATGCAACCCTTTCCTGGTTTATCTCTTGCTCATCCTCATCAAGTTTGTAAATTACAGCGCTCTATTTATGTCCTCAAACAGGCTAGTCGACAGTGGTACGCACATCTCTCTTCTTTCTTGCTCAATAATGGCTATAAACATTTGGCCTCTGATCATTCTTTCTTCCTTAAATCTTCTATATCTCATTTAACTGCTCTACTCATTTACGTGGATGATATTATTCTTGCTGGAGATGATCTTGCTGAAATTCAACGCATCACTTCATGCCTTTATTCTACTTTCAAAATCAAAGATCTTGGTAATCTATGTTTTTTTTTGCATTGAAGTAGCCCGCACTGCTACCGGTATTCATGTTTGTCAGCGGAAGTATACTCTTGACTTACTCTCTGATACTGGTATGCTTGCATCCCGGCCACTACTCCAATTGATTACAACACTCGTCTTCATTCTACTTCTGGGGATCCTTTGCCCGATGCTTCTGATTATCGTCGATTACTTGGTAGACTCATAATCTCACCAACACATGACCTGATATTGCTTATGTTGTCCATCATTTAAGCCAGTTCATGTCTTCCCCTACTGACACACATTATCAAGCTGCTTTCTGTATTCTCCGTTATTTGAAGGGTACTCCAGGTGCAGGATTATTTTTCTCTACCCCTGCTCCTCTTCAACTCAAATTTTAGTGACTTGGATTGGGCGGGTTGTGTTGATTCTCGTCGATCCATCATCGGTTTTTCCATTTCTCTTGGCTCATCTCCTATCTCATGGCGTTCCAAGAAACAAACTACAGTGTCTCGGAGTTCTTCGGAAGCTGAATATCGGGCTCTAGCGTCCACTACTTGTGAGCTTCAATGGCTCACATATTTACTTGTCGACCTTCATGTGCCTTTCATTCGTCCTGCATTATTATACTCCGATAATCAATCTACCCTTCAAATTGCGAACAATCAAGTCTTTACGAACGTACTAAGCATATCGACATTGATTGCCACATTGTGCGCGACCGAGTAAATGATGGATTGATCAAATTGTTACCCATCTCTTCATCTCATCAGCTTGCCGACATTTTCACAAAAGCTTTATCTCCCAATCTTTTTGGCACTATATATATTCCAAGATGGGAATGCTCAATATACATTCCCAGCTTGAGGGGGGCTCTTAACTTTTTCTCCACATTTATATATATATATATATATATATATATATATATATATATTTTTTTTTTTTTTTTTTTTTT
>Ga0209589_1001595_pt1 | contig 37815 bp, 21 predicted proteins | sample CowpeawhiteBW_FD_187525 | JGI IMG/M metagenome (GOLD analysis project Ga0209589, IMG submission 187525) | Root nodule microbial communities of legume samples collected from California USA - Cow pea white BW (SPAdes) (version 2) | ecosystem: Host-associated > Plants > Roots > Nodule | place: USA...
TCCTCTTCTTCACTTTCATTCTCTTTTTCAATATCTTCCACCTGGTCAGACTCTTGCTCATTATTCACCTCCACACTCCCTTCATACAAATTATGATCACCATGGTCCAAACTGATCTGGACATCAACAAGTCCCTCATCCTTTTGTTGAACTCCTTCCTCACCCCTGACGTGAGATTGCACCTCACAATCACTTAAACCATCACCCTCCATCTGCACTTCAACCTGAACCTCATGAACCTCCTCCTCAACCTCCACATTAACCTTCTCATGAACCTCCTCACGAACCTCCTGATGAACCTCCTCCTCAACCTCATTTTCAACCTCCTTTTCAACCTCCTTTTGGACCTCCTCCTCAACCTGTTGTACCTCCTTCTCAACCTCCTGTACCTCCTTCTCAACCTCCTGTACCTCCGCATTTATGTGACTGCCCTCCCCACTCTCTAACTCAGCCCCACAAAGCAAACCATGTTCATCCTCTAAGTCGTTTTCCACAACTTCTGCTTCAGATATACCATGGACAACAAACATATGAACCTGGCCATAGTGTTTCGCAATGTGCATCATATTTATTGCACTTTTGTCATCCTCCAACTTATACATGGCATTCTCTATTGCATACCATAACTCCTTAATATTAACATACTCCATTTCCCTGATTTCTCCTACCACCTCAAAATAACTCCACGTGTCAGGGTCACAACCCCAAACAGTGGTTTCCCCACCTATGTAATTAATAGGACCAAACTGTCTAAAAATTCCACCTTGGTGGACCACAACTTCGAAAGTGTCATCACACATTACACACCACTTTTTCAAACAACTGATATCTGGCAGATATAAAAAACATTTGTAAGCAGGGTCCACAAACACATTTAATATGGCATAAAACATTTGAAACAACACACACAGGGTCCACGAACAAAAAAGGGACCACAACTTTCAAACAAACCGCACCGACACCGACAAAGCACGCACACAACCCCAATCCACTGACAAAGATGTTCAGGACAAACGAGTGGGATACTACAACGAAAATCAGAATGCCATACAATAGCAGACAATGACAACACAATAGCACAATAAAACAAACAAAACCGCTTTCGAAACCAACAACAAGCCAATCGCAAACGACCAAAAACAAAATCGCAAACCAGCAGAAACCAAAAACCAAAAACGAAATCCAAACCGCTAACGCAATAGAAACCCTAACCTGGTAGCGGTTCCTTTTGAATCTTTTCCCCAAATTCGAGCGCAGTAACCTAAATCGCCAATTCCTCAGCACAAACCTTAAGATGGGTTAACCCCTTCTACTTTTTAATCGCGTTGCACTTTCTGTTTTATTTTACTTTTTTTTTTCGTTAAATCCTCTTAATTAAACACTTAATGTGATTAAACCCTAATTAACCATCTCATTATAAAGAAAAACTGACACGTAGGATTAGTATTTCGACACGTAGCAAGGAAAAGCCAACTATACAGTGAAACGTTATCAATTTAAACGGCGTTACTCAATTAGGACCTAATTGAATCAAATTAACCAAAATTAGGACCTATTTGAGCACCCCGCGAAAATTGGGACCTATTTCAAAAAAATTGACGAAAATTGGGACAAAAAAAGTATTTAACCATTAAATAAATCTGTAAAAGATCATTTTTATTTTTATTTTATTTTCTTCTAAACATGTTCTCTGACTTTTCCAATTTAACAAACAATTATACCAGAACAATCTTTTAGCGGACAAGCATGCTTATTCGTTGCCCTGAAAAATGTGAATTACATTTCGAAGTTAGAAGTTTTTTCAAATTTAAATTATGAAATTATTTAAGTTATCAAGCTTCAGTTTTCTGTAAAAAAAAAATATTTATTTTATTTAACTATTAATCAATCGATGATTTGGTATAGAAAATATTAATCAGAACGCGGATAACAATAAATCCCAAGTACAAGGGTGACAGCGCCGTCTGATAATAACGTTATGAAATTATATGTTCTGATTTCAAGGGTGAAGTTGAATATATAAAAAGAAAATAACATATAGGAGAAAATATTCAGAAAATTTATATATTTTAGAGTTAAAGTCCAGTGCCGTTCTTTCTGAAGAACCCTATAAGAAAAGTTGAATAGTCTGTGATGTGATTCATTAAAATAATAACATAATCAACTTTTGTATAGATATGGAGCAGAGTTTGAAAAGTAGTGGAGAAATTTAGAGGTAACTCTAATCCAAGAAGCAATGAATGGAAAGCTTAAAGGCTATGGTTTTGTGGTCTCTTCTGTTGCATTTCATACCAGGTTTGAGCAGCCTTGAAACCATTGCTCCAGGCCAATCAGTGAAGGATAATGAGACTCTGGTTTCAGCAGAAGGGACTTTTGAAGCAGGGTTCTTCAACTTTGGGGATCAAAGTAGCCAATATTTTGGTATATGGTACAAGGATATTTCTCCAAGAACAGTTGTGTGGATAGCAAATAGAGATACCCCAGTTCAAAACTCCTCAGGAGTTTTCAATGTAACTCATGTGGGAAATCTTTTCATTTTTAATGGTTCAGGGGCCATAATCTGGTCTTCCAATACATCAACAGCTGCAAACAATCCTGTTGTGCAGCTTTTGGAGACTGGAAATCTTGTTGTGAGAGAAGAAAGCAATCTTCTATGGCAGAGTTTTGATCTTCCTGGGGACACTTTGTTGCCAGGGATGAGACTTCGAAGTAGCATGGTAAATGGTAGTTTTACATCTCTGACATCTTGGAGAGACACAGAAGATCCTGGTAGAGGTGTGTATTCATATCACATAGATACTCGTGGTTTTCCTCAAGTTGTGATTACCAAGGGAGGGTCATTGTTGTATAGACCAGGTTCATGGAATGGCAATATTTTATCTGGGATTGCTTCTGCAACATTGTACAAAAACTTTAATTTCTCTTTTGTTATAACTGAGAAGGAAGTGTCTTATGGATATGAACTACTGAACAAGTCAATTGTTTCGAGGTACATGATCACGTTAACAGGTCAAATACAACGTTTTGTTTTGTCTGATTTGACAAATAGTTGGCAGCTTTTCTACTCAGGCCCTGCAGACCAGTGTGATAACTATGCCGTTTGTGGAGTGAATGCTAATTGTGATGTAAATAGCTCTCCAACGTGTGAGTGCCTTCAGGGTTTCATTCCCAGATCCGAAGAAAAATGGAATGCACAAAACTGGTCAGATGGGTGTGTTAGGAGAGTTAATTTAGATTGTGGCCACAGTGATGGCTTTCTGATGTATCAGGGAATGAAGTTGCCGGACACATCAACCTCATGGTTTGACAGAAGCATGAACCTTGAGGAATGTAAGAATTTCTGTCTGCAAAACTGCTCCTGCACAGCATATGCAAATTTAGATATCAGAAATGGTGGAAGTGGATGCTTGCTTTGGTTTAATAACATGGTGGATTTGAGAAAACTAACCACTGGAGGACAAGATCTTTTCATAAGAGTGGCAGCTTCAGATCTAGGTGCTAACACTTTATTTCCATCTAACTGATAACAGAACATTCGTTTGTTGCAGAACTTGGTTTAACTGTGCAAAGTGCATGTACATAAATTCCTGTTCTTACTAAGCTGCACATTGTGTTTGTTGCCTGAGTTTTTTGGATGCATGTTATCAATTTCATCCTTCTTGCAAGTAGATAACATAGCATATAAGAAATGATGAACATTAGAGGACATTGTATGATACTACTTAGCATAAAAAAAAATCGTGATCAGAGCATCTAAATGCCATCAACTTTCATTGTGAATATGTGCTTTAGATACCTTATGTTTTGGGATTTCTAAATTGCTCAAAATTTGGTGTGTTGGCTAACAGTGCTTTTATTTTATCAGGTCATGAAAAAGGCTTACGCAAGAAGCAGCTTGCAGGAATTGTTGCAGGTTGTGCAGTGTTTATTGTGGTCTTGATATTATTGGGAGTGACCATGCTTCGGAGAAAAAAGCTTGAGAAGCCAGGTACTTATACCATGGTAAAATTAATAGTTACTTTACAATTGCAAATGCTTTTTTCTTACAAAATTTAAGGTTGGTAACTTTTAGATTTTCCTCTTCCGATAGAACCTATAATGAAAGTAATTTATATACCTTTATTCTTCTATCTTCACAGGAAACAACAAAATAGTTAGCTGGAAGAATCACACTGTTAAGACACAGAAGGAAGACATTGACATTCCAATATTTAATTTTTCAACCATAGCTAATGCAACTAATGACTTTTGCATTACTAACATATTGGGAGAAGGTGGATTTGGACCAGTTTACAAGGTAATTTGATTAAACTTATATCCTGCCATTGGATTTATCTTCAGTGCATAACTTTCTTATGAAACGATTCAGGGTACTTTGGCAAATGGCCAAGACATAGCTGTGAAGCGGCTTTGCAATAATTCAGGACAAGGACCAAAAGAGTTCATAAACGAAGTTGTGCTAATTGCTAATCTTCAGCACCGGAACCTTGTGAAGCTTCTTGGGTGTTGCATTCAAGATGATGAGAGGATATTGATATATGAATTCATGACTAACAAAAGCTTGAACTACTTTATTTTTGGTCAGAAATTTTATCTTCTCCCAACATTTGGTCTTACCTTGCCATGATCACCAAATCATTTTCATGCTAACTAGCTGAAAATTTTTCAGATGAATCTAGAAAAGGGTTGCTAGATTGGTCTCAGCGCTTTCAAATTATTCGTGGAATTGCAAGAGGGCTTCTCTATCTTCATGAAGATTCTAGATTAAGAATTATCCACAGAGATCTCAAGACCAGCAATATTCTTCTAGATGAAAACATGAATCCAAAAATATCAGACTTTGGGCTGGCTACAGCATTTGGAGGAGATGAAGTTGAAGGCCAAACAAAGAGAATAGTGGGAACTTAGTATGCATGCTTAAATAACTTGATTTGTTACTTTATCTTCATAAAATTTCCCTCTTCTCCCTTTCTGAGCTCCATTTCATTTTCTGTATTGCAGTGGTTATATTTCTCCAGAATATGCAGCCCGTGGGAATTTCTCAGTGAAATCTGATGTCTACAGTTTTGGTGTTATATTACTAGAGATTGTTTGTGGAAAAAAGAATAGAGAATATTTTGACGATCATGATCATGACCTTCTTGGACATGTAAGTCTAGTGCACTCAATACCATTTATATTGGCATAGTCTTTAGTTAGAGCATGTTTGAAAACTCATCCCCTTCATTTTTATCCACTCCAAAGAGAAGCTATTATCTGTAGCTTCTGCGTACTTTTCGTTATTGGTCATGATTTTGAGCATTGACAAGCACACAAAACATGAGTACAAACAAACACATTGTGAGCTCAAAATTGACAATTTTAATTTGATGATCATAGGCATGGAGACTTTGGTGTGAAGAAAAACCAATGGAGTTGATAGATGAATCACTAGGCGAATCAGTAGCTCTAGCTGAAGCTGATGTATTGAGATGTATTCACATTGGGCTTCTATGTGTACAAGACAGAGCAGAGGATAGACCAGAAATGTCATTAATAGTTCTTATGCTGAATGGTGAGAAACCATTGCCTAGGCCAAGGGAACCTGCTTTTTATCCCCATCAATCTGGCTCTTCATCAGGAAATAGTAAACTTCAATCAAACAATGAGATTTCTATGTCATTGTTGGAGGCAAGATAGTTTATTTATATGTATGAAGTTTATATATTTCAATGTAAATGAGGCAAAATTAGTCAAGGTTTGATTGAATTAGCTACTGTATTAGATGGAAATAACTGGCAATGAAACTAGTTCTTAGTTCTTATATTACTGTATGTAAATTCCCTTTATATTGTCACCAGATTTAACCAATTCCTCAAACAAAAGATTTGGCCAATTCCATTTAAATGGTTGTATGTGAAACCTGCAGAAGTTTTCAACAAGATTAACATTCTAAGATCATGTGCCCATCTGGGAGCACTTGAACTAGAGGGGTGGAAAAATACTAACATTGGCATAACTGATAATTTGTTTGGGAAATATTGGGAAAGCAGAAAATGCATGAAAGAAAAATTTACTTGGACATGAATGATAATTGGCTTTGCTATTAATGGCCATGATGAAGAATCTCTAGCCATGTGTTCAAATATGGTAAGATATATGCTTCAGATTTAACCCGATGCTTTGAGAATTCCCTTATGTTCAAAATTGTCATTGCTGATACAGTATGGAAAGTTTACATGTACCATTAAGCCATTTAACACGCGATGTTAGAATTTTAGTTAAAGGCATTTACCAACATATGAAACACAATTCTTTTACTCAGTACACACCTACACCGATACTTCATTTGTTTTATCATGTATTCGTATCCAACATATATCCATATCTGATACTTTAGAATATTTGATCAAAAGAACTATGATATTTTGACAAACATTTTTTTGACGGAGTTTATTTTTTAACACACACCAAATATTTTTCTTTTCTTTCTGAGTCACATCAAACTTTTCTTTCATCCATTCAAGTATTGTCATGTGTACATTGTCAAAAGTTTGTCAAAAAATAATTTTCCTTTATCAAAATTTATCAATGGCAATAATTTATAATTTTTTTATTGACAACTTTTAATACATTTGATTTAGATTTACACAATAACAATTATATATGTTTTTAAAAATTGTTATATGTTTCAATATATTTCAAAATAAACACATCTGCATATCAGATCCAATATACGTATCATTGCATCATAGTTACACACGCACAAATTAAACTCCTCCGATATTAATTTTGAAATGCAACCTATCGAGCAGACATTATGCTAACTGTCATGTCATTATTTGAGTATTGCTTATGAGTGCTTGATGAAGAACTGTCCTCAACCAGGTTCCTATCTGTAAAAAGTCCAGGCAATTTTGGCTGAGGCAACGTAGACTCAGTGCTCAGCATCAGAACCACAGAGGACATGTTTGGCCTGTCATCTGGACTTAGTTGCACACAAAGTAGCCCCACATGAATTAATCTCACAGCTGAAGATAAATTGACCGAGTCTCTTATTGTTGCATCAACTATTTCAGTGCATTTGCCTTCAGTAAATAGTCTCCATGCCTGTGTATTTTTCAAACCATTGAATTAATGACACCACAAACATGTCAAAAATGGTTAAAATTGAATTCCATTCTTACATGAGCCAGAAGATTATCTTGATGACCAAATCCTCTATTTCTCTTACCACTCACTATCTCCAGTATCAACACACCAAAGCTGAAAACATCCGATTTTGTTGAATAAGCTCCATCAATTATATACTCTGGCGACATATAGCCACTGCACAATACATGAACCAAAAACCATTTTAAGACAAGAGAAGCCATCGTATTTATAGAATATAGGTGTCATCAGATACACTTACTAGGTTCCAACTACACGCTTTGTGTTTGCTTCAGTTTCATTTCCTAGAAAGCTTCTGGCAAGTCCAAAGTCCGAGATTTTGGGGTTCATTTCACAATCTAACAAAACATTCCCAGCTTTGAGATCTCTGTGAACTATTCTATGCCTTGAATCTTCATGAAGATACAGAAGCCCCCGACCAATCCCATTGATAATGAGCAAGCGCCTTGGCCAATCTAGTAATAGGCTCTTCTTCTCATCTGTGAAAAATTTGACATGTTGAACTCTTTTTCGGGTAAGATTCTAAAGTTTGAACTATGATACAGATTATGGTGGAAAACCAGAATGAAGATTCTCTAGGAAAAGGAGTAACAAACTTCATTGCAAAAGGCATTTATTTAGCTTGATTCTTTTGACGTATTTTTTTTTATTGCAATGATCTTGAAACAAAGAATGAGCCATTCAACAAATGAGGATACAATTACAAATTAAACAATTAATGAATGAATATGGTTTCTTTGGAAACTAACCAAATAGTATGGAATCCAAGCTTTTGTTTGCCATGAATTCATAAACAAGCAATCTTTCTCCTGATTGAATGCAGTAGCCCAGTAGCCTCACTAAATTCCTATGCTGAAGTTTTGCAATGTGCATAACTTCATTTTTGAACTCCTGAAGTCCCTGGCTTGAGTTCTTTGAGTCTCTCTTGACAGCAATTTCTCTTCCATCGTCCAGGATGCCCTGAAAGTTATAAAGAATTTTTCATTGAAAAAGGTTCATATTGAATAAAGAATGTTTAGAGGTAAATTTCCATAAATTTGGGCATTCAGTGTGTCCTAATATTGAATAATTTAAATTTGAGCAGAAGGAGAAGAGGATGGCTGAAATTTTTGCAATATCTTGTTACTAATAACTTGTTTGCACATTTCAAGTCAAGGGCATGTTTAGCTAATGTAAGGAATTAGCTCAAACAAATCCACTGCAAAACGTGTACCATACAAGCAGAGAATGATAACAGAAGAAAACGTGTAAGTATAGATGGTGAAAATAAACAGTAAGAGGAGAAACAGGAAAAAATCACATATGGTTCGATTAAAGTGTTAACAAACTTCAATATACGTCTATAGAGAATTCACAAACTATTGAACACAAAAGTGTCTCAAGAAATTGACATATCTAACGAATTACAGATCATATGCAAGTAAGATTAAACACTTCACCAATAAAGTTAATTAATATCAATCATTCTAGGATCAGGGCCACATTTTATCATATCATTACCTTATAAACAGGTCCAAAACCACCTTCACCTAGTTTGTTGTTAAGTGAAAAGCCATTTGTCGCAGACCTAATTGTTGACAAATCAAACATTGGTAACTCTCCATCTTCCTTCCCGTGCTCATTTATTACAGTTGCATCTCTTTCTAGATGGCTTTTCATTTTTCCTGCAGTGCAGTAATTGCCAATTAGTGTGCAGAGATAAAAAATTTAAAATCTAGAACATGCTTCATCTTCCACACTCTTTTTCTACCTTTATCTGTCCCACACCAAATCTAAAACAGAAAGAAGCAAACGTGGAGTGCATTATATATTATAGTAGAATTTTAAACAAAACTCAAGGAGAGAAAGAGAAAGCCTATATATATGGTTAAGATAATAGAGGTGATCCTAATTTGTGGATCAAATAACAAAAATTTGCAGTGAATGTAATGCATAGATGAATCAAGACAAACAAGTCAGTAAAATGTAAGAACTACGTAACTGGATTTCTGCCATGTCCTCCACTGTCTATGAATGATGAAGGTTAAGCATAGGATTAAAATTCCAACAGACAACACACAGCTTATGATAACAGTCTCTTGTTTCCTACTTTTGGATTTAGGTGATTGCTTTCTTTGAATAGCTTCTGAAAGAAAGAGATATTAATGAGAAACCATAACACTCTTGTTATGGTTGAGAAGAACTAGAAGTCCAGTTTCATTGAGCTTCAAAACCCCTGATGAGTCAGTAAGAGGGTTGTTTCTGTTGGCAACCCATACTACAGTCTGTATTGGGATTCTGTAGTACCAAATTCCAACATAACGGTTTTTTGAATTGCCTGGACTGAAGAATCCTAATGAAAAGACTTTTCCAGCTGAAACTATGATCTCGCCGTCACTGATAGTTTGCACTGTATCAATAGTGTCTCTCAGAGTAGCGGCTGCTGTACTTTTCAGCATGGCAAGGCTAAACAGAAGCAAGGTAAATCCTTTCATTGTTGTTCCTGTAATCGCTTGTGTTAAATTACGTTGTCAAGATATATCAACAAACAGAGGCACAAAAACTGAAGCACTCCCTCATTATGAGTTGACTGCTCCACTCTTGCGGTCTTACAAGTCCTCTACCATTAAGATCAGCAGTAGCACCTGTGAATGCACATAGTGAGTGAGCTAAATCACTTTAAAAAGTGTTGCAGCTGTTACTGATTAATAAACAGCACAAAGCACCACATTCAGGACTCACTTACCGTATGATTTGATGGTTACGTCACGAGAGCATGCTTCACAGTCGCAGTGATCTGCCACAGAAATGTAGTTTCTAACAGGTTTTGATGATGAAGGTCCATTTGTTCAAATTAATGATGGAAAAGACCGAGTCATATGGATGTTGAATGTAACTCGATGCAAGTCAATTATTGTGACTTGGAATCTGCCATTTAGCATAGCATTTAATGCAACCTGACCAAGTCAGTTTTTTTCCTTGTCCTTTAATTGGGATGAAACATCACACAGAACTAAGGAATCATTGGCACGATGAAATGCAGTATCAAGAACCAACTATACAAAAAGTGGAAATTTACAATTATGAGAGGAAAGTTTCATAAATAAATCTTATATGTTAAGTGTGCAAATAAAGTTATACCAAATTCATATTATTCATGAAACTTGCAGAACCCATTAGAGGATTTCACCATTATCATTCTATTTGATAATGGCATTGCAAAGCTTATATCAACATTATTTGGTTACAAATAAATTAATAGGCTAGAATTTTTGGTCGTTTTACAAAAAGTGGTGCAATTTCAAGGTAATTGTTGTAACACAGAAGTCAAACACTTGTATTAGGTGTACAAGATTGTTCTAAAGGAGTCAAGCGCACAATTTCAAATTTCAACAAATTGTGAATAAAAATAGTAATATAATAATTATTAATAATACGTTGTTAATATAATCTTGTAGTTATAATTATTAATATTAGAAAATACTAAATATTCTTAATGCTATTAGCTTTATTATTATAAAAATAGTAATATTTTAATATTAAATTTATTATTATTAATTTATAATAGATAATATATAATTAATTCGTTTCAATAATATATTTAAAAAACTTAATATTTTTAGTTGCACAAAACACTAAAAATTAAATAAATGATAAAAAAAATAAGAGGAAGAAAAATTCGACAAACATCTTTCTTAATATACATTTATTAATAGTATCTACCCGACATAAAACACAATATCTGTTATATTTTTTCCCGACCAACTTATTATTTTCTTTCATCAAGCTGTCTCCCTGTATCTCTGTCTCTCCACTTAATCAACCAACTTTGAAAGAATAAATAGCATATAAAATCACAGGTAGAAGTTTTTTATTCTATCATCCAACTACAATCAAATTAAACAAACCAACAAAAAATATGAAATTAGTCATTTATTGTCATATATTTTGTTTGTGATAACACAACACTCACACAAATAAGTTTTCTTATCAAGTTCATTAATTGATAAATTAGAATATTTTTGGTAACAAATTTAGTTATGTTCAATTTGAAATATTTTGCAATAACTTGTGTCAGATAGCAGAACTATACATATAAGAGAAGCAGTCTGCATTAGTCAGTACTTTATTAAACGAATCCAAAATAAGCTTATAAATGCAACTATCTAGCAGACATTATGCTAAGTGACAAGTCATTATTTGTGTATTGTTTATGACTGCTTGATGATGAACTATCACCAGCCATGCTTGTACTTGTAAAGAATCCAGGCAAGTTTGGCTGAGGCAGTGCAGATTCACTGGTCAACATCATAACCACAGATGACATGTTTGGCCTGTCTTCAGGATTTAGTTGCACACACAGTAGTCCCACATGAATTGTTCTTAGAGCTTCAAACAAATGAACTGACTCTGTTATTGCTGCATCAACTATTTCAGAACATTTCCCTTCAGTAAACAGTTTCCATACCTGCATAATTTTTCAAACCATTTGTTTATCAGCAGAAACATCTCAAAGGTGGTTAAGTTTCAAGTTCATTCTTACATGTGCCAGAAGATTATCTTGATGACAGAACCCTTTATTTCTCTTCCCACTCACTATCTCCAATATCAGCACACCAAAGCTGAAAACATCTGACTTTGTTGAATAAGCTCCATCGATTATGTACTCTGGAGGAAGATAGCCACTACAATCACATGCACCAAGAATCACTTTAAGACAGTGTCAAGCGATCATATTCATACTACATTGGAGTAATCAACACTTACTAGGTTCCAACTACATGTTTTGTGGTTGCTTCGATTTCATTTCCTCCAAAGCTTCTAGCCAGTCCAAAGTCTGAGATTTTTGGGTTCATTTCACTATCTAACAAAACATTACCCGCTTTGAGATCTCTATGAACTATTCTATGCCTTGAATCTTGATGAAGATAAAGAAGACCCCGTGCAACCCCGTTGATAATCAGCATTCTCCTGGGCCAATCTAGTAACATGCTCTTGTTTTCATCTGTGAAAAATGTGGCCAAGTTTTAGATAGTGAGAGAGCTATTTCGGTAGTTTCTATGTAGATAGATTATAGAAGGACAATGCAAAATAAATTAATATCTCTTCCTCATGCCATGATAAATAACTGGTAGAGGAAAATTATTTCCTTTCTAGCATGATTTTCTTGTACGTATCTGTTTAATTGCAATAAATTTCAAGCTAAGAGAATCCAATCCAACAAATGAAAATATAATCCGGAATGAGTGAAACAATCAGTAAGGTTTCTTTGGAAACAAACCAAATATGAAGGAATCCAAGCTTTTGTTGGGCATAAATTCATAAACAAGCAATCTTTCTCCTGCTTGAAGGCAGTACCCTAGTAGCCTCACTAAATTCCTGTGCTGAAGCTTTGCAATATGCATAACTTCATTTTTGAACTCTGGAAGTCCTTGTTTGGAATTCATAGAGAGCCTCTTCACTGCTATTTCTCCTCCATCGGCCAGGATTCCCTGAAATTTGTGACAAATTATGCTATGAATAGACTTCGTTTTGTACTAAAATATGTCACATAAATTTCATCATTCAGTTCATATGTTCCAAGATTCAATTTGGTTTTACAAAGAACTTCAATAACATGATCCATGAAATGTTGATATATAGGAACTAGACAAGAGCAGCGACTTCATAGAAGAAAAGATGCATAGAATCAGAACTATAGTCATCTGCAGATCAGCTAAACCTACAAGGTTTACTAATTTGAATATTTTTGCCTTTATTTTTTGTTTTCATTTTTAATTTAAAAAAATAATATTGGTTTTAATCTGTTATCTGTTTTTAAATATATTTGCATAACAAATAGACAAAACAAAATCTGTCTGTCAAGATTTCCTATAAAATAGTTTTGAGAACAATAAATAAAGCAAAAATAAGGAAACATGTTTTATTGTAACAAAAAATGGAAAACAGAAAATACTTTCTTAAAACAAATAGTTCCTAAATTTCTTCCAGAAAAAGACGTTGTTACAAGTTCTGTCTCTTATAATTATCATCTCTAACCATTATTTTACCATAGTGGTAGAACACTGCTAAAAATATATACAATTACTAAATATCATGCATTCCATGCTAATGAAGACATTTTATCATTTCATTACCTTATAAACTGATCCAAAGCCACCTTCTCCAAGTTTGTTGTCAGGTGAAAAGTTGTTGGTTGCAGAAGTAATTGTAGACAACTCAAACATGGGTAACTCTAGATCTTTACTCTCGTGATCATTTATTACACTCACGTCTGGTTCTAGATTACCTTCCATCTTTCCTGCAATATAGTAATTGGCATGTGTAAGGAATAAAGAAGTTGAATCGTAGAATATGCTGTGTTCTGTACTCTTTGTACCTTAATCTGCCTCACCCAAGTCTAAAACAGAATAAAAGCAAACTTAGTTTAAATTCCTTTTTTATGCAGCTATTGACAATTGACTCACTTTATTGACTAGCATTAAAGGCTTTTGATGCTTTAATGATTGTGAATAATGTTGAGATTAATACCAGTTAACCAAATCTCAAGGACAGAAAGATAAACTCAAAGATAGTTAAAATGTATTAGGTAACTAAGTAAAACATGTCTGCATGCACTAACTGATAGCTTACACCATCACCTATAGTGGTGATTCAAATTTGTGGAAAAAGCAGCCTAAGTTTGCAGTAAAAAGAACATATAGAAGAATCAAGACAAGTAATTTAAATCATAAGTAGGAACTGCTTAACCACCTTTCTGCCATGTCTTCAACCGTTTATAAAGGATGAAGGTTAAACATAGTACTAAAATTCCAATAAACAACACACAACTTATGAAAACACTCTCTTGCTTCCGGATGTTGGGTTTATGTAATTGCTTTCCTTTAGTAGCCTCTGTAAGAAAGAGATATTGCAAAACGGTAAGAGTGACAAGATGACAACAAAAGAAAGAAACAAGAAGGGAAGTTCCAGAATTGAGAGACAATATCATACCTAATTCTGAACTAGCCACCCTTACGTATACATCTTCATCAACATCGGTCAATTTTCTTATGTCAACCAGATCACTAAACCAGAGTAAACACCCATTGGGCCCTTTACTCACATCCAATGCTGCATAAGCTTTACAGGAGCAGTTTTTCCTGCACAATATCTTACAATCCTCAAGGCTCATATTTCTTGAAAACCAGGATTTCTCTGTGTCTGGTAATTTCAACCCTGAAACCTGTAAAAACCCATCTTCATGACAACTCAGTGAAGTTCTCCTGACACAACCACCGTACAAGTCAGCCGTTTTGGGCACAAATCCATCCAAGCATTGACATGGAGGGATTTTGTCTATATTGCAGGTAGCATAGGCTCCACATTTGCCGTAGTAATCACAGTCATCCACCGGAATTCGTGCATGCAAGCTCCAATGTTTTCGTACATTATCCCAGAAGGTCCCCTGTATATGTCCCTCCGGTGTTAGCACCATCCTATGTAAAAATGACTTGTTGGTATGCTCAAACATGAAATACAACTCCTCCTCGTTCGAAATAAAACTAAATCTAGTATAATCACTTTGTTTCAACAGAGGTGCCCCACTGAACTGAACACCATTCCATGATCCAAAACGATATGTTTTAGTGGTTCCTTCTCTCAAAATAAACTGTGGATATCCAGTGATATCAAGTTGATAACTATATACACCATGAGATGGATCCTCAGAGCTATTCCATGACGACAAGTATCGATTCAGACCTGTCACTATATTTCTTCCAAACTTCTGTCCTGGCAAGAGTGTGTCCACTGGATAATCAAAACTTTGCCACAGTAAATCCTTTGCCTCATCATTGCCGTTTCCATTCTGCACAATGAGATTTCCAGTATCCAAAAGTTTTGCCACCACCGGGTGTCGTGCTGAGCCTGTTGTGTTGGAAGACCAGATCACACTCTTGTTGTGCCTGAGAAGAACAAGAACTCCAGTTTCATCGAGCTTCAAAACCCCTGATGAGTCATGAAGAGGGTTGTCTCTGTTGGCAACCCATACTACAGTCTGTGTTGGGATCTCATTATACCAAATTCCCACATAACGGTTCTTGGATTGTGGTGGACTGAAGAATCCCAGTGCATAGATTTTGCCAGGTGAAACAATGACTTGGCCATCACTGATAGATTGCAATACATTAATACTTTCTCTCACAGAGGTAGCTGCTACACTATTCAGCAAAGCAACGCAGAACAGAAGCAAGGTAACAACTCTTTCCATTAAGCTGCTTATCCTTTTTCTTCAAATGATGTTAATGTATCAACAAACTGAGGTACAAAACCTGAAGCACTTCCTCCATGAGTTGATTTTTCAACTTGTGTGGTTTTTTAATGAGGCAGGTGTGCTCCATAAAGTCAATGATCTCTAAACAAGTTGGTCCCAGACAGCAAACTGGCATTCTTCGAACAGAAAGCAACTTAGACATGTTTTTGGTGATGTGTACAAAAAGTGGTTGGTATCTATTTATGCATATACTATACATAAAGCTGAGGCACATGTATGCTGACTCTTTAATTAATGAATGAATAGACACAGTGTACAGAATGAGGAATGACTTAATATTTGGTGGCCATTGAAAAGGAAATGATCATAATCTTAATCATATTATCAGCCAACATTACAGTTTGTGGTGCGTCCAGCCAAAAAACAGTGTGAAAACCATGCAGAAAAGGTTGAATTTGGACTACCTTCACCAACCAAAACCGTTGCATTCAATGCAACCTAAAACATTGTAAACCCCAACCATGATGCTGATTTAGGTGCATTATTAGAATTTATCAAGCTGGCAAACTATACCTGTATTGATAGGTCATTCGAGAGGGATTAATTGGGGAGATTCAATTGAAAATGAAACATAATGGTGTGTTTGGATGATGCAATTTAAGAAAGTAATTATTTTGAAGAATTTAAATTTCTTTGAAGTAAAACGAGTTGTTTGAACGAGAAAATTGGAAGGGAATTGAAATTGAAGAATTTTAAGAAGGTACTTCAAATAACTAAAATAATAGAATTTAAAATTCACTCAAAAAAGAAAGAAATTGAAATTTCATAAGTTGTGGAATTTCTCATTGTCAGGATAAAAAAAGTCGGGACCGACTCAACCAACCGTTGATCAGGATTGACTCGGCCGAATTCGGTCAGTGCGGACTTGGCCAAAATTTGGTTGGGACTGACTTATCCGAATTCGGCCAAATTTTGGTTGGAGTCGACTCGGTCAAGTTTGACCAAATATTTGGCTAGCACCAAATCGACCGAATTTGGACGGATCCAACTTGATCGAAATTTGGCCAGAGCCGAGTATGACCAAATTTTACTAGGTTCGATTTGACCTAATTCGGTCGGAGTTGACTCAGCCGAAATTCTGTTAACACTTTGGCAAAGTACCAAACTGTACAAATAGTAACCGGTAAGACCGGAATATCGTTTTCCAAGAAAATTGTGCAATACTAATTAATCGCACAATTAATAACTAATTTTAACTAAAGAATATTTTCATAATTTGAGTTTTGTACGAGAAAATAAATTTATGCATAAATGATAATAGGTGAAGTTTGGAAATTCAAAACACTTAGATAGTGAAAAAGACTAGAAATGAAATGGATTGATATTGTTGGGGTTAGAATTCACCAACTTCACTCTCATGCATTTAAAATACTCAAACTTTTCTCCATTAATATACATATTAACCCACAAGTTTACTCAAACCCTAATCATTTAGTTGAATGAGCCTAGATTTCCTTATCAGAAGTTGATCCCTAGAATCCTAAATAAGCAAACCTATTTTATGAATTAGGGTTTAAGACAACTAATGGGTTATTCCTATATACAAGTTCCATTAGGTATTTGTTCCAAGTCTAGGTTTCAAAAGATATTTTCCAATATCCAATGAACCAAGTATCATGCAATGAATGATAAATCAAATCAAACATTAAGCAAAGAAACAAATATATTAGCATTTAATGGAAGAAGCGTGTATATATTCAAAACATTCAAAGATGCAAGAGAGTTCAATGGCTATATCTACCCCCAACAAAATGGGTTTAGCTCTCCATTGTCATGGAGAACACAAGCTTACAAAATAGAATGTGGAAGAAGATGAAGATACAAGGAGGAAGAAGAGATTGTTCCCACAAATCCTAGTAGACCTTCAAGCTCTCCAAGAAGTGTATTTCATGCTCCAAATGTCCCAAGATAGTTGTCCCTTGAGAAATCAAGAAGAAATAGGATCAACTTGCCACATCAACAAAAGTGGCGCCCGATGCAAATTGTCTACTATCGGGCACGAGCATCCAAAGAAGAGAAAATATGCTTTTGTTTGTCTGGCACCCAACGCTCTCCAGGTGGTGCTCGACACACCCTTCAAAAATGAGGCTGGCGCCCGACCATGCTGTTTGGTCGCCCAATGATAGATCTTATGCAAAGTGGAGATGTTCTCTAACTTTGTGGTGCCTAGCAGCCTCTATGTGGCGCTCAACGCTCATGGTTACATTCGGCCAAGTTGATCCTGGAAAAAATTCAGCCGGATTCAACCAAGTTGTCCTCGACAAAAATTTGGCAAAATGCGACCGAAGTGGACGATGGATTTTTGAGTCTTCCTTTTATGCAGTAGTCAACTTTCACATTTCTACTCAATATAGGATTTAGAATCAATTAGATTCCTAATAATATTTTCATCAAGTGTTAGTCTCTTCAACATTGGTGTATTCTTGAGCATAAACATTTCTAACCACGTGTACCTCAATGATAACTCATTCTTGTACCACTGAACAACGAGACATGCTTGCCTAAAATCTCGATTAGGAAACTTTTTAATACAACAGACCATATTCTATTTGTCTTAGCCTATCACTAAAATGATCCATCAGTTATAATATAGCTGATGGATCTTCTTAGAGATATTCATGAAGAGAGTAAAAGATAATGACATGATTCAAACCCACACAAGGGTTCGTGGGCATTAGAAAGCTAATCAAATATAAATATTAATAAAAAAGCATAGATGAAAATTAATAAAGTTAAATCAGTTTTATCACAAATAATAACAATATAACATAAAAAAATATAAATAAATTAAGGACTATAAAAAGTTCAGGTTGAGACATGTAAAACACTGTCTTTAAAGAAAAAATACCCCATTACACAAGACAAAATAAAATTACATGTGATCAATTTTTAAATTGACTGAGTATAGTAAATGATCTTTGAACGTTATTAACAATAAATGTTTTAAAATAAAATGTAAATCAAAAGAGTAAAAATAGTTTTATATAAGGGATTGTTTTTGTTGTATATCTCCCTCGTGCAAAAAGATAGTATTTATAGGTAGAAGTAATAAAATAAAAGTAAATCGTAATAAAACTGATTAAATAAAATAATAATTTATGGTAAAGTTAAAATTGTTAACAATAAATAATATTTACTCAGGTTTATAACCGCATCAATAATAATAAGATAATTTATTTACTTTTTAAATTATATTAAATATTTTCGATAATCTTTACGTAATTTAAAAAATAATGAAATTTTTTTAAAGTAAATAAAAAATATTATTTTTTAAAATAAAATATTATATTTTAGTATAAAGAATATTGTCATTATAAATTTGAACTTTATACCTGACGGTTATAAATTTTCACCAAAAGACCACATAGAAACTTAATTATCATTATAAATTCAAAACTTATTTAGCTTTAAGCTATACACATTAAAATACAAAGACTTAATTGTCTTCGAGTACATTATAAACCCGATCTGAAACTTATTTTGCTCAAAATATTAATATAGAATAAGGTGATATGGGATCATATAATTTCTTTTTCTGTTAAAAAGTTGTCGTATTTTTTTTTAACAATTACAAAACTTAACTCGCTATATTACAATTAAATTCCAACTCGTTTATAATTTTCAAATAAACATTTTTATTGATTTAAGATTGAATAAAAGAAAAAGAAAAACAGTTACACTATGTTTGAGTGAAATATAGTGGAAAGAGAAGAGAGAGAGAGTCAACATTCATTTGTTTGGCAGAAGTAAAAATGCATTTACAACCCAACTGAAAAAGCTTCACCTTGTATTTTCATTTTTCCCATCCTACCCTTCTCATTTTTTCCATCGTGTCCCAACAAAAAGTGGTTTTATACACTATTATGTGACTGTATAACATGGCTATAATATAATTAATAACACGGTCAACAAAAGAAATATAACTCATGTTTTCTAGTGCTCGTATAATTGATTATTGATATTTTACTATTATTTATTCTTCGAATCTATTCAACAGTTTTTCTGTTCATGTTTGGGGTCGAAAGACCCTACATTATTAGGTATTCTTTTGACTAATGTGTTTGCCTTATTGCTCATATCATATGTTATTAGGTTTATATGGTATGAGGGAGTGCATAAAGATATATTTTGTAACATTTTCATCAACATCTCTCTTTCTTCTCTATCTTTGGTTCATTTCATGGTATCACATCGGATGATGTCCATTCTTCTCTTTTTCTGTCACATCTTCTCTATAATTTGTTAGTATAATCAAAGAGAACATATTACACACTACTCAGGTGTTCTCACTATTTTATGCTTCAAAATTATAAAATAGATCACATGGTGATGATTATAATTAAGAATAATTTAAATAATTATAAGTGAATATATTATTGTATGTTTTAGAAATTATAAAATTACTTTTATTTTTTTATGTGTAAACTAAATACAAATTAGGTTTAATTAGTTGGATGGTACCCACTTTCAATCAAATGTGTCAGTTTGGTACTCGCATTTAAAAATATGTCAATTTAGTCTCAACTTTTGAAAAGATGTCTTAATCAGATCTCTTTCGGACAAAAATTGCCGTTAACTTAATTCATGACTTTTACCACTAAATTTTAATATAAATATCAATACTTAATTTTGTAAGTTATTTTAAATATCAATACCGTTAACGGTGTTAATAATTTTTTGCTGAAAAGGACTTAATTGAGGCATCTTTTCAAAAATTAGAACTCAATTGACACACTTTTTAAAATCGAGTACCAAACTGACACATCTAAATAAAAGTGGGTACCATCTAACTAATTAAACGTACAAATAATAATTTATTTAGACCTATTAAACTCAATAAGGTCGACGAGTGTAACATCGAAAGGTAAATAAGTAAGGGGTATTTTAAAGTTATGTATTTCAACCAAACAAGGAAAGTCAAACAAAAAAAAAAGTTAAGGAGAAAGTTTGGTATTATAAATGTGAAGGAAGTATTAGAAGTGTGACTCAAGCATGGAAATCATAAATCTATCTAAATTGTTGATCTAGATCTAACGTTTTAATTTTTAAATTTAATTTTCTCTCCTTATTTAGTTTAAAGTTTGTTCACGTTAAGCCTATAAATTCTACATTTACATTTCATGTGGCACTTCATGTTAGACACATTGGTATGTCATTTATAAGATGGTTTTAGGTTATAAATAATAGTTTCTTTATCTTTGTAAATAACTTTTGAATATATGATAATTGAGAGATTCTCTTATTATCACTTCCAAAAGTTTTTAAAAGAAGAGTCATTTTCTTCCTTTAATTATTATCTTAGATAATAAGATCAAGGGGTTATTCAATTCAACACATATATTAAATGATGATTTAGTGATAAAGTTAGAAGGAAGAATAATAGAGGTTGTAAATTAAACTCTTTTATTAACAATTTTCAAATATAAAATTGGAATCATGAATTTATAAAGAATGGTGAGAAAGATTATAGATTCAAATCCAAAAAAAAGACATTTATGTTAAAGATGTAATTATTTGTAAAAAAAGAAAATTTGAAAAAAAACACACTATAAAATTGAAGAGGTAAATTAATTGGTGAAAATAGATTATGAGAAACTTAACATCTCAATAATTAGTTAATATAATAATGATCACAATGATAAACAATAAAAGATGTTTACTAATTTCACCGATTTAAACACCACATAAGACTCATAATTGTTATCCAATATAGTATGAAATACATTATACTTGGATAAATGATAATTTAAAATGAACTTAAATAAAATTAAAATATTTTATATATAATTGATCTTTATTTTTATTACTTTATATATATATATATATATATATATATATATATTTTTTTTTTTTTTAATTTATACTGAATTAAAAAAAAATTATTATATTAAGTTTAAAGAGTTTCATGTAAACTGGAATATTTATTAGTTTTTCTTTTACAAATCTAACATAATACATTATCATTTTATGAAAAATAAATTAAAATATCAGAAAAATATAAAATATTTTTTGGATCACAGTGACGAAATACAAATACGTATATTTAAAATACTTCCATTAAAATCTTATAATTTATTAGATATTTAATTTAAGAAAACTAAATAATTAAAACATCGATCGTATGACATGACGTAGACCTTAAACTCATATTGACCTTTATAATGTAAAACGTCTTTCATTGACGCAGCCGCAGTCAACAGTCAAACGAGACCAGAACTTAAAGGAAAAATAAAAAGGTAAATATGCTAACAAGTGCCACTGCCAGGATATGGGTTAAAATTCTTAAAATCATATTTGTTAAACAATTAAAGTACATAAAATGGATTTTTTTTTTTATGATTTTTAGTGTGTTTCTATTTAATTTTTAATTTCTTAGTTAGTTCCTATAAAAACTTAGAAAACTCTTTCTATTACTTAAGTTGATTCTTTCCCATAGACAGAAATATATAAAAAATGGCCATGCTAAAGTTAGTATAAAATAAATCAGCTAGCTCAATTTTATTTAATATTATTATCTAAAAATTAACTTTAAACTCGAATTTAAACATATATAGTATAAAATAATTTTACAATATGAAGAATATATTTTTATAAAATAAAAAAATTAAACTAACTAACAATTCTAAGAAAAATGAATTAGTAAAATCATTTGAATTTAAGTTTAAAACAGTTATAAAGTTTATAAAAACCTCCTAATTTTAATAAATCTAAACTTTTTATTTAATTTTAATTTAAAAAGTAAAATGCATTCAAATGAAAGATTTTCGGTTAATATTAATCAATTATAAAATACTAGAAAATCTCAAGTCTTTGGTAACATTTATATACAAGAAAAAAAAAATGAAAATGTGAGACTTACAATGAAATTATGAAAGTGCATTATTTTTCTTTAAAAATTAATAATAATAGAAATAGTATTTGATAGTGGACGGTTGTACCCTTGTGTTAACTTCCACGAAAGTCCACTCCAAAGTAAACCGTGTGTGAGGAGATTGTGTGTGTCTGACCGAGTTTTTTCCTCTCAGTTGCTTAGTTGTCTTCAATGAATCTATCTATGCCTTCTCTTTCTCGGAAGATCCCATTCCACATTCCTCTCTCTTACCTTCTTCATCTTTATATATTATCATGTTCCCTTCACCACCCTCACTATCTTATCAATTCATTCATTTCTCTCCTTCATCTTTGCACTTTCTTCTATCTTTTTACTCACCCAACTCCAATTCACCGCTATGGCAGCACAAAACTCCCAAACCCAGTTCCAAGATTTTTTGCCTGTGATGGCCAACAAGCTTGGTGGGGATGGCCTAATTGATGAACTGTGCAATGGGTTCAATCTTTTGAAGGATTCAGAAAAAGGGGTCATCACCTTTGACAGCCTCAAGAGAAATTCTGCCCTTCTTGGCCTTCAGGGCCTCAGTGATGAGGATCTTCGTTCAATGCTTGTGGAAGGTGACTTTGACGGTGATGGGGCGCTCAATCAGTTGGAGTTCTGTGTTTTGATGTTCAGACTCAGTCCTGAACTCATGGAAGGTTCAAAGTTGTGGTTGGAGCAGGTCCTTCAACAAGAACTCAAAGATTACTTCTAATTTTTTCCCCCTTTTTAATTCATTTGTCATTTTGGGCAATTTCCCATATACTTTTGTAAGGAAATGAAAAGAAAATGAAATGGCAGAAGTGCTTCATTTGATACTTGCTGTATATTTATCAGTTTTTCAGTTATTATGCACAAATGCTGGTTAACCTCTTTCATGCTTCTTTAAAAAAATTCAATCTTTTTTTGTATTCTGAAAAATTGATGATTGAATTAGGCCGTCTTATTCCTGCCCTGAACAAACTCTATTCTGAACGAGTTGTGAATTAGTCCAAATTGTCGGCTGCCTAAAATAGGGTTCAACTCAATTGGCTTGAAAAAGCTAATAAAGTCGAGAAGACTTGCTGAACCAAAGCACCAAGATGCAAGTCTTTTTCTTTTTCCACTCGTCATTACTCAATATTCAACTTTAGGTGAAATATCGTTTTCAGAACAATGTATGGTGCAGAGGAATCAAAAAGATAGTGTGTGAACTCTAGCTTATAGAATAGGACCTTGCTTGACCACAAGTTTGAGGGCATGGACTTGACAAGTTTTTGGAGCATTTTTCATTCTGGAAGTTGCACAGATGCGTTTCCCTGATAAGCCTTTGCGTTTCTTGAAGGAACTATTGCTTTATCCTTCAAGCATGAATGCAAGGAGACAATATCACGAATCTAGGAAAGAGGCAACCCCAGGATGTGCTCCAACATATTATATGACTATGTTCAATCTGTTTCTAGATTCTAGAACCTAAGTCATTAGTGGCCTGTTATTTTCAGTAGGAAAAAGTGTCAAATTATTTGTGTCATGGATATTGATTTTCACCGCGTTTGTTACACTACAAGGTTACCTACTTGCAAGGTTTTAAGGAACATCCACTACTGCTTTGCTAGATTTTTAGAAGCTTTTTTATGAAAAAGACTAATTCATTAGGTGATAATGGTATCAGTTCAACATATTTTAAGTTTTCGTTCCAACCACAACTTAATCAGTCTATAAGTAACTTTTCTCCTATTCAACTCTTCAAAAAGCTATCAATTATTATAACTCAAATACAGAAAGAGAGTTGAATACAAAGCGTTTGTTCCTATTTGTAATATCTAATATCAGTATAAAACAACCTTAGATATTTGCCATTGATAGGACACCTGGACCAACAAAAGAGGTAACCTTATATTCATGTCTATTAATACAAGTCAAACTTGTCCAAAGAAAAATTTGACACAACCTTCAGAATTTGTGTTTGTATTCACGTTTGTTTCGGTTTCAACATAAGTAATACTATATTTTTTTCATGCCAGAAATTGAAGAATTTAAAATCAGCCGTTACAGATTTCATGTTTCTTTTTTCACTCAACGCCAGCAGTTACAGAAATCCAACGTACCAAAACCGTGAGCTTCATGGTGTAACTCTCATCCTCCTCTTTGCTGTCCAGACACAGAAAAACTCTGGTTCAGTGAAAGCACAGAGCTTCGAGAGTGTCAAGCGATGAAAAAAGTTCTTCTTATGTTTGTTCTTACCAAGATTCTATTGTTCTTTTTCCGCACCTCCACTGCAAATGACTCTATATCCAAATTTCAATCACTTTCTGTAGGCAATAGCTTGATTTCTGAAGAGGGTACTTTTGAATTGGGTTTCTTCAGTCCAGGACGTGCTGCAGATCTTTACCTGGGCATATGGTACAAGTCAATACCAGTGAAGACTGTTGTGTGGGTTGCCAACAGAGCCAAGCCAGTAAAAGGCAATTCTAGCATGTTGCATATTAACAATGAGGGGAATCTTGTGCTTGTTAACCATAACGGGTTTGTGGCTTGGTCAGCAAACTCCAAAAAGAAGGTTCAGAATCCCATTGTTCAGCTCTTAAATTCTGGGAATTTGGTAGTGAGAGATGAAGGAGACCAAGATCCTGAAAACTACTTGTGGCAAAGCTTTGATTACCCTTCTGATACACTTTTACCAGGAATGAAGCTGGGTTGGGACCTAAGAACCGGCCTTGAGCGGCGTGTATCTGCTTGGAAGAATTGGGATGATCCATCACCGGGTGATTTCAGTTGGGGTATCTCTCTGGAAGGATTTCCTCAAGTGATGATGTGGAAGGGATCAAAGGTGTTTTACCGTGGTGGTCATTGGAATGGCCTCGGATTCAGTGGTGCCCCAGAATTGAAGGCAAATCCAGTTTTTAAATTCAAGTTTGTTTCCAACGAGAATGAGGTGTACTACACCTACAGCCTCAGGAATGAGTCTATGATTTCAAGGATTGTCATGAACCAATCTATTTCCACTCGCCAAAGGTACGTATGGATTGAAGATGCTAAAGCTTGGAGGCTTTATGCATCTGTACCTAGAGATAACTGTGATTCCTACAATATCTGTGGACAAAATGGGAATTGTGTGATTGGTGATTCTCCAGTGTGCCAGTGTTTAAGTGGATTTAAACCAAGATTGTCAAGGCACTGGGACATGATGGACTGGACTCAAGGATGTTTTCTATCTGAAGAATGGAATTGTGAGGAAAGGAGGAAACATGGGTTTGTTAAATTTAGTCAGCTGAAAGCTCCAGATACTTCAAATTCTTGGGTCAATGAGAGTATGAGTCTCATTGAGTGCAGGGATAAATGCTTGGAGAATTGTTCCTGTAAAGCTTATGCAAATACAGATGTTAGTGGAGGAGGTAATGGCTGTTTGATGTGGTTTGGTGATCTCAGAGATATGAGAGAGTTTTCTGCTGGTGGTTGGGATTTATATATTAGAACTAAAATTTCAGAATCAGGTCAGGTCTTGATTTAATCTCTCACAGTTTATAGTATATTTAATTTTATTGTATTTGCTCTGCTTTTGTCATAATTTTAGTAGTTTTCAATGATTCAGAATTTACTCTGCTCTCTCAATTCTATATAAATCATGAAGGTGAGAAAAAAAACCATAGGATGAAGGTGGTAGCAGTAATCCTCACAATAGCCGCAGTTCTTACAACCATTCTGGTTTTGTACCAATTTGGAAAGAGAATGAAAAAGTTCAGAGGTAGATTCCTTACTCTTTTATTTATTTCAAGGACTTACCAGTTATATACACAACAAGAATATCAATTTTTCTTTTATATTCTAGTTAATGCACTTAAAAGTTTATATGCTATTGTTATTATTATTTGGTGGCCCGGGTGTTAAAGCCATGCATGACATTTTCTTCACCTCCTTGATTATATTTACAACCAAATCACAATGGACAGGTTTGACTAGTCAAACTCTACTAAATATTTCAATGCATGAGCCTACCAGAGTTTAAACATCCCTCCACAAAGTTCCTTCATTTTTTTCTTCTCTTGGTAGTTGTATTTTTTAAGTTGATGCTAATAACAACACAGTGTAATTTGTGCTTGTCACACGCACAGAAAGAAACATATACTTTCAATTCTATCAATGGAGTAAAACCTCAAATTACTCTGCACTTTTTCTACAAAAAAAAATGGATAATTTGCCGGTTCTGATTTTAACAAAATATTATCTTTTCAGCATGTGAATCAAGTAATTCCTTGATGGTAGATAATAATAAAGATGAGGAAGAGCTTGAGCTTCCTTTCTTTGATCAAGCTGCAATCGCCAAAGCAACTAATGGCTTCTCAATTGACAATAAGCTTGGAGAAGGTGGATTTGGGACAGTATATATGGTAACTATGCAGCATACTTCCCTGATTCAACATAAATTCTTTGAGTTCATCTTAGTAACTATGTGTGTGACACTATAGGGTACCCTAGCAGATGGACAACAAATTGCTGTGAAAAGACTCTCACAAAGTTCTGGACAAGGGTTTAATGAATTTAAGAATGAAGTCATATTGATAGCCAAACTTCAGCATCGGAACCTAGTTAAACTTGTTGGTTGTTGCATTGAAGGAGAGGAGAAGATGCTTATCTATGAATACATGCCCAACAAAAGCCTTGACTCCTTTATATTTGGTTCTAATCTCTCGACATCTTTTTCAATTTAATTTTCATTTTCTTCTAGAATTTTTCCTCCTCCAGTTTCTCTTTCACAAAACTCTTCCCCGTTATTTTTTCAAACATTTCTTTAAGTTTCCAGAGAATGATTTAGCAATGTTATTAATCTGGCAGATCAGGCAAAGGCTAAAATTTTAGATTGGTCTAAACGCTTCGATATTATTTGTGGAGTTGCACGAGGACTTCTGTATCTTCACCAAGATTCTAGATTGAGAATTATACATAGAGACCTGAAAGCAAGTAATGTCCTACTTGATCATGAGTTCAACCCAAAAATATCTGATTTTGGCATGGCTAGAACTTTTGGAGGAGATCAGATTGAAGGAAATACAAAAAGGGTGGTTGGAACATAGTAAGTTAATATCTCAACACAATTTGTAATCTGCATTTACCACTACACAGTGTTGTTCTAAACTTCTGAACCATACTTTTAATGATTTTGTTCAGTGGTTACATGGCACCTGAATATGCCATTTATGGACTATTCTCAGTGAAATCTGACGTCTTCAGCTTCGGAGTACTAATGCTAGAGATTATAAGTGGAAAGAAGAACAGAGGTTTTTCCCATTCAAATAATAGTATTAACCTTATTGGACAAGTAAGTGTGAAACTAAAAAGGACCTGTTTCTTTTTTCATTACTAGTAACAAACATTGGTAATGACATGTCTGTTACACTGTTCAGGCATGGAAATTTTGGAAAGAAACCAGACCTTTGGACTTAATTGATTCATGCATGGAGAATTCATCTGTTGTATCAGGAGCATTGCGTTGTATCCATATCAGTCTTTTATGTATTCAACAGCATCCTGAGGATAGGCCAAGTATGTCCACTGTGGTAGTGATGCTGAGCAGTGAGAGTTCCCTACCTCAACCTAAGGAACCTGGTTTCCTTATGGAGAAGGAGAAAATTTTTCTTGGAGCAGAGTCCTCTACCAAGCACCTCTTTTCTTCTACCAATGATATAAGTCTTACCATGTTAGAGCCTCGGTAGTGCACTATTTGCCTCAGATAACTGATACATTCTAGACCTTTTTCATACTGCTTTAGCATACCTACTTTGATGCACATGGTAGAATGCAGATGCAAAATTTGTATGTCATTAGTGAATTTTGTCAGTGTTTTGGGTTTTGATATATTTGTGAATCCATTTAACCTTATGGATCGAATTCAGCTGATGCATTTTCATTGAACTAGATTTAGAAGATTCTTAACATGGTTTTCACCTTGTGTATCAGATTTGCTAATTGGTTTAAATCCTAATTCCTGAGACAATTAAAATTTTATTACTAACTTAAAACTTCTGTTTTTAGGTGAAACCAAAAAGAATATGCATAAAAAGTTGTAGTTATGAATATCAAGGGAAGATCATATTCATTTGTATTATCTATATAGAGAAAACAGAGAGCAACATGTTCAGCGAAAAGAATGATGTTGGCCAAGAAAATTGGAAACTGATTTTTTTGGTTTTACTTTAACCGTGTCACTGAAAACTAAAATGAGAAGAAACATGGTGAAGGAGATTTCGGACCTGTATATAGAGCAAGTAAATACATTTCTTATAAAAAAGGTAGAGGGAAAAGTCTTAGCACTCATTTTCTAATGATATTTTAAGTTTATTTACACAAATATGTTTCTTTCAGGCTATGTTACCAAATGGACAACATATTCCTGTCAAGAGGCTCTCACAAAGATCATGTCAGGGTTCAAATGAATCGAAAAGAAAGACGTTATATTTTGTGCCAAACTTCACTAAAACAAGGTTCTTAGGTTTTGCATTAATGGATGGAGATGAAAGATGGATCATATAAAGATTCTGTCTTCATCAATAAGCAACATTTAAAGATCTTAAAACAAATCATGTTTTATTGGATAACTAATGATTTGAATTAAAAATCTTTGGTAATCAAAGTAACTCTATTAAAGTTTTTTGTGCAATAAAATTATAATTAACTGTTCCTGTTTAGTCTTGTAGGACATTAAATTGCGTACTAATGACATTTATAAAACAACATATTTATTGCTTTGTCTCCAAGATTTTTCACTCCTTCCACAGTGTGTCGCTCTTGCTTATTCACAAAGGAACTTGACAGTGGTTGAATGTTTTTTCCCAGCTTTGAAATGGCACAACCGATTAATGTTCCCAAAGATTTGGCACAGAACTTGTGTTCTCCCTCTGTATATGTTCTCTTCTGATGCATAGCTCATCAAAAGTGTATTCTTCTTTATCAATGTTTTAACTTTCTTTAACCATGCTACTAAACTAACAAGTTGTTTATTAAAAAGACACTTGCTGAATTGTAGATTCATGGTTTTGCCAGGATGAAGATCATGTTCGGGTGATCATGAATTTCAACATCTGTATCATAATAATAGAAAATTTTCATTTATTTATCTTCAAGATTCCACTTCGCAAAACAACACTAACGTTCTACATTGTTGAGAATTCATCATTATGCAACCAACCTGAAGGGACAGGTTTTAGAAGCTCTTGAAGTGCGAATGGGAGTGTTTGGCCAAACAGCTTGCCAATAATCTTCCTCTGAGGTCATGATTGGGCATGGCTTTCTGCTCCAAGACCAAGCTGCTACGACATGCATGCATTCTCTTATAACTGTTATGTCTTAATTAACAATATCTTGTTATAGTCTTTTATTCGAAGGTTGAATCAATAAGTATAATGTTGTTGATTATCAAGTTAACATGCAAAAAAAAAAAAGAAATTCTCTTTTTTTGGGCATTCAGGATTCCATGTATGCAGAATTTATTGGAGCTATTTATACTATAGAGCATGCTTGGAATGCTAGGTTAACTAAACTTTGGATGGAGTGTGATTCAGTATGGTTTGCCAAGCATTTTCATTCCCGTGGATGATTCCTTGTATACTAAGAAGGAAGGTGACAAAAGTGTTTGAAGTTTTATAGTGACATAAAGTTTGAAGTTTCATATATTTTTAAGGAAGAGAATTGCTCTGCTAATGAATTGACTAATTTAGACTTGGATAATAGGGAAAATTTTAAATGGAACACTGTTATGCCTTTTGTTATCATTAGTGGTACTTAATGGTATTCCAAATCCAACCTAAACAGTCTATAATTAACTTTTCTCCTATACCAACTCATAAGAAAGATATCAGTTATTATAACTCATACAAAAAGTTGAATCCGAAACACTATTCATTGAATCAGGATAAAACAAACTTAGACATTTGCCATTGATCGGACATGCGGACCAATAAAAGCAGTAACCTTATATTCATCTCTATCTACGATACCGGTCTAACTTGTCTAAAGAAAAATTTGGTACAATCTTCAGAAATTGTGTTGGTATTCACCTTTTTTTGGTTTGAACATAAATAATAGGGTTAAATATGTTTTTTGGTCCTTTAACTTTTAGTAAATTTTGAAATTAATCCATTTTAAAACTTTGGACCAATTTAGTCTTTCATTTCTCGAAATACGTGGATTTAGTATTTTAATCAAATTTTTTTAAGTTTATTCGATGTTTTGTACATATTTCAGGATTGTATTTAATGGTTAAAGCAACTAATGGCTTCTCAATTAACAATAAGCTTGGAGAAGGTGGATTTGGGGCCGTATATATGGTAATTATTCAGCATACTTCCCTGATTCAACATAAATTCTTTGAGTTCATCTTAGTAACTATGTGTGTGACACTATAGGGTACCCTAGCAGATGGACAACAAATTGCTGTGAAAAGACTCTCACAAAGTTTTGCAAAAGGGTTTAATGAATTTAAGAACGAAGTCATATTGATAGCCAAACTTCAGCATCGGAACCTAGTTAAGCTTGTTGGTTGTTGCATTGAAGGAGAGGAGAAGATGCTTATCTATGAAGGATAGTTATATTGATACCATTTTTCAATTTAATTTTCATTTTCTCCTAGAATTTTTCCTCCTCCGGTTTCTCTTTCACAAAACTCTTTCCTGTTATTTTTTCAAATATTTCTTTAAGTTTCCAGAGAATGAGTTAGCAATGTTATTAATCTGGCAGATCAGGCAAAGGCTAAACTTTTAGATTGGTCTAAACGCTTCGATATTATTTGTGGAGTTGCGCGAGGACTTCTGAATCTTCATCAAGTTTTCTATTAGGCTCAAAAGATTGTTAACATGGTTTTCGCCCTGTGTATTAGATATGCTAATTCATTTAAATCCTATTTCCCAAGACAATTAAACATATCCAAGATTTGATGAATTTGACAGATTTTTAGTCAGGGTAGATTTCTAAACCTTTCACATTACAAGTGAAGTTACTACAAAGATTCTATCTTCATCAATATACAACATAGAGAATTACACATAAAGATCATAAAACAGATAACGTTTTATCGGATAATTAATGAATTGAATTAAAAGACTTTAGCTTCATCAATATTTAACGGTGGAATTGAATTAAAAGTAGAATACATGGTTCGCAGGAAGTACTTTATCGGTTGTATGAAATTTATTAAATATTACACATTGATTAAATGGAAAATTAAATATTTTCTTCCAATGGTTATGTGCCCTCCAATATGCATATTCTTAACCAAAACTTATAGGACATTAAATTGCATAGTACTCAAAGCAACTCAATTAAAGTTCTTTGTGCAATGAAGTTATAATTATCTAAATGGCATACTAATGAAATTCATAGAACAACATATTTATTGCATCCAACTATCAGGAAGTACAAACATACACACAAAAAACAAACTCATGGTGCGGATCGAAAATGGACTAAAGAACAACTTCTGTCTGATATGCAGTGTCCACAGCTAAATTGGGTACCCATAAAATTTCTTTGGTGCCAAGGAAATGGCAAACAGGGTTAGTTCCAGGATCAACTCCCATAATTTGACGAAGCATTTCATGATTCATGCCTGAAGTATCTGAGTGGCAAATAGCAAGTGCCTGAGTTTTGGTTCCATCACCAGCCACCAGTGAAACCATGAAAGCTCTTGTTCCACACACTTCATGACAGTAAAACACCACCGTTTGGAAATTGAGCCCATGACACATCACTGCTTTGTCCCCAAGATTCTGCACTCCTTCCACAGTGTATTGCTCTTGCTTATTCGCGAAGGAACTTGACAGTACTTGAATGTTTTTTCCCAGCTTTGAAACCGCAAAACCGATCAATGTTCCCAAGGATTTTGCACAAAACTTGTGTTCTCCATCTATAGGTTCTCTCTTTGTGCATAGCTCATCAAAAGTATATCTTTCTTTATCAGTGTCTCTAACTTTCCTTAACCATGCGAGTAAGGTCGCAGGTTGTTTATAGAGACCCTTGCTGAACTGTACATTCATGGTTTTGCCAGGGTGAAGGTCATGCTCATAGAAAAAGGTTTTCGGGTACTCTGTATCATCAATTTGAGTGGGTTGATCATGGATTTCAACACCTGTGTCATAATAATCCAAAAATGTAATCTTTTTCTCTTGTACCTTGTTGAGAATTCGTGAATATGCAACCAACCTGAAGCGATAGGATTTAGAAGGTGTTGAAGTGCAGTGGGAATGGGAGTGTTTGGCCAAACAGCTTTCCAGTAATCTTCATCTGAAACCCTTGATTGAGCATGGCTTTCTCCTCCGAGAGCAAGCTGCCACAACATGCATGCATTCTCTTATAATTAATTAATTCTCACGTCTTAATGAACAATATCACTGCATATATAGTCTTTCCTTTGTTGAATCAATAAGTATAAAGTCGTTGATTATCATGTTTAAGCTAACATGAACGCAAAACTAGTAAGAATTGATAAGAACGTCAACATTTTCAAATGAAAAACTATTCCTAATTAACACTTACAGCAAAGAGAACAGAAATGGAGATCACTAAGCAACGAAATCCCATTTTTGCGAGGGAGAGTGAATATTTGTGATCCAAATTCTTGCACATTATGACATATATAATGACTAAATGATAATGAATGACCATAGTAAAATTTCATATTTTGTATGTGCAATTATTAAACAACATCTACATTAATAATTATAATAACCATAATTCTAACAAATTATATATTGAACCTGAGTTAATAAAATGGTAATAAATTTAAATAATTCTAAAACACTACCAATTAAATATAATATCATAACTTCATATATAACATCAAAACTGAGAAAACATCGTTTTATTTGTTCTTAAACTTATACAAGTTCAGATCAAATATCAATTATAATATAAAAATTGAATTTAAATTTCAATAAAAATTATTAATGTCACCTAACAATAACAAGTTTGCCTGTAAGATAAAAGAATAAAATAACAAATTAATATAAACTAGTTTTCTTTTAACCTTATGTTAACTTTGTATTACCTTTAATATTTATTTATTTTATATTGAATAATAAATTTAGGAAAAGTTATAATAAGTAACTCTTTATATTGACAAAGAAGCCAACGAAGCTACAAACAGTGAAGAGGAACTAAGGAAGCTACACGCAGTGGCTGATTCATGATCAGTGATGAAGATGTGTCGTTGCCATGCTTCAACAGATGGCCACCCATCTTTGTAAAAGAGGACATATATAACTGTCGGCATAATTATATATATATATATATATATATATAATAAAAAATATATAATTTTAGTTGGGGTTTTTTACTTGGGGTATAAGAACTTTCAATAAAAAGTGGAATACATGGGGTTTTAAAAATCTTCGGTAAGTACTAGGTGTTTTTAAAACAACTCCGTTAAATATATAGGATTTTTGAAGAAACAAAGTTTAAATCCTAATTCAATGTTTAATAGACAAACTTTTTTCTTTCTTTTTTTTGTGTGACTACCATGTTAATTTAGAAAAAATTGAAACAGAATCATACACTTGCCTCTACCGTTCTTCTCCACCATTCTCTTTTCCACCGTTCGTCTCCACCATTTTCTTTTCCTCCGTTCTTCTTGTTTGAATGTTTGAAGTTTAAGGTAACAAAGATCGATCTCCCTCCTTCTAATATCATCTCCCTATTTCGTCTCCCAACATTTTATCAATCTCCTTATTTCGATTTCGATTTCATCTCCATATTTCGTCAATTTCTTCAATTTCGATTTCGATTTCGTTTTTGTTTCGATTCTGTTTTCCTTCGTCACTAATTGTGATTTTGTTTCCCTAACTCACTGCTTATTTTTTCATAGTGTCATAGCCACTGCAGTGTGATGCAACATCCACGACAGTCATGACAATCATCGTAATTGTGATTGCTACTTCTATTCAGGTGCTTCATAACAAATTTTGCTCTTTGGTTGGATACTTTCTGCTCTTTTTCTTCCCATGTTTCTTCTTAATTCTCACTATTTGCACAACCAATTATATAGGATAATTATATTGAGGAAGAAATAAGCAAGATAAAAGTTACACGTAACATTCGAAAATTGAAAATTTGTGAGTGTGAGGAAAATTATTTTTGTCTCTTGAAAATGAAGCCAATGCTTAGTACTTAGCTTGTTCTTGAGTTAGTACTTTATTTTCTCATATGTTGTATTGCAATCTATACATGAGATGTAAATTTTTTTGGACATACAATAATTTTTACAGTGTTAAGCAATAAATAGAAAATTTCATAGAATAAAGTTCTTTTCGTACTCAAAGAATTAATTTAACAAATAAATTATCAGGAAATTACAACTTTAGCATTATAGTAATGTCATAACAATATAAGCACTAACTTTTTTGTATTAATAGGGGTTTTCGAGGAATTAATGGGGTTTTTTGGGATCACATACATTAACGAGAGTTTTCAAAACCCCAGGCAGTAAAAGGGGTTTTTGGAACCCCTGGCATTAACGCGAGTTTTTGAAACCCTAGACATTAACGAGGTTTTTCGGAACCCCATGCATTAATGGAGTTTTTCGGAACCCCATGCATTAACGAGGGTTTTCAAAATCCTGTTAATACTCAGAGTTTTCGAAACTCCCGGTAAGTTGCACTACTTCCAAGGGTTGCTAAAAAACCTGTTAATCCATTAGTCATGCATGTTCTTCCGGGGAAATTTCAAACCCCTAGTAAAATCATTAATGGGGTTAAAGCTCCTAAAAACACCAAATATAACCCCGTTAAAAACAATTATTTTTATAGTGATATATATATATATATATATATATATATATATATATATATATATATATATATATATATATATATATATATATATATATATCAGAATAATACTTTTTCAAAAATTTAAATAGATATTTTAGAATTTTATTTTTTAAATTAGACCTATTAAAATATTAGTTTTTCAAATGGACCTGTTTTAATTTTTTGATTTTTGATTTTCAAAAATAGGAAGAAAAAAAATTGCAATAAATTAAAATTTATAAATTAGTTTAAAATAATTAATTAAAAATATTGAATTAAATTTTGATTACTTTGAAAAAAAAGAATAAATAAAAAAAATTATGTATACTATTTTATTATAATTTAAAATTAATTTTATTATTATAATATTTTAAAAAATAGTAATATTCTAATAAAAATTTTACTATCAATAATAATAATATTTTAAAATTTAAAGTTATACTTTATTTATGATTATCTTTTGTCTATAAATAATTATTATGACTGGTGCGTGTGTGTTTTCAGATAGTTAAAAATAATAAAATTATTATTATTGTTATTACTTTAATTATAAAATTATATAATACATTTTTATAACTTTATTATAAGTAGTTTTACTTATGTTATAGGTAATTTTTAATTAAAATAAAATCAAAAACACTCAAATAAATAAAGTAAAATAATTAAATTTAAAATAAGTTAGTTAAAATGTAAAATTGATAAAATAATTATTTTAATTTAAAAAAGAAATTATTTAAGAGAGAATTTTATTTGAAAAATAGAATTAAAAAAGAAATGTAGATATAAAAAGAGGAATGCTTAATTTTAATTTTTTTTTCTTTCACTTTTAAAATAGAAATATCTTTCACGTCGGTAATTATCAAATAAAAATAGTTAAATTTTAAAAAATAATTATTTAAAAAATAAAATTGATAAGATAAATAAAATGGTTAAATTTTAAACAAATAATTATTTATAAAACAAAATTAGTAAATAGTTATTTTAATTTAAAAAATATTTAAAAGATAAATTTGGAAAAAAATATATATATAAAAAAAATCTCTTAGTAAAAATAAAAGAATGGTTAGTTAGGATACAGGTAAATCATCAAACTATAAACAATACAACTGAAGAGAAAATTTGTCTTTTGACTTATATATAAAGTAAACATAAACTACCTATTTAATTATATGAATATTTGTAATACAAAATTTGAAGTTATGATACATTAATTAAAATTAACTACTAATTATATAGAATTAACACGAAGTAATTTAATTACTTTATTAATATTATACTAATTTTATAGGAATTAATATGAAGTAATTTAATTATTGTATTAATATTAAGTATTTTAATATATTTTAAAAAGACAAAAACTTTTAGAATATCAAATAATAGCAGATTCTAAAATGGGAGAGGAGGCTGCAGGCAGGAATAAACACACAACATCCATCAATGAACGTAAATAAAATATTATTTATAAAAATAATATAATCTAACATATAATCTTTATTTTCTTTCCAAATTCTTTTATACGTAATTTTATATCTTATGTATTTTTATAATATTTTTAAATAAAAATATAAATCATAAATCAACTAAAAAAATATACAAAATCCATATTATTATTTAAATTTATCAAAATCCAAACTATCACTAAAATAATTATATAAAATTATCACATATCTTTAACACCAACAATCTCATTAAAAAACAACCACAACTTATAAATGCTAAAATCATTTTCTTGCTAGTAAAGCTTTTGTGGTGCAACCACACTTAAATACATTGTTCACCTAGCTTAGGGTGTAATATAATCCTTGGCCTTTGTGGCAGCTTTTTCCTTTCATTAATACTTCATCTCTCATGTTTAAGTGGTTATGGGAAGACCGTAGGCTCACAATCAAATTTTTATTTCTTCCTTAAGCTTTAATTGAACTACTTTTTTTTCTTTAGTTTTACAAATTTTTGTATTATCTTGCAACGCAAATTGCTCTTTATTCCTCAAACCTTTAATAAATATGTATAAACATTCAAATTAAAGTTATTGAAATCTAGTTTCTAAAAAAAAATAAGTTCATCTAGATATATGTGAAAAAAGTAATAAATATATGTGAAAAAAGTAATAAATAAAACAGTAAACAACTTCTACATAATGCCAAAAATTATGTTCTAGTAATTAAAGTTAATTGAGTTTGGAATCTAAGAAAAGATTTTTAGAAAAATTTATAAGCAGAAATAGTAAGAAAAGGTCAAGATTCAAAATGCAGTTTTAACTACCTTTCATTCTATGACATTGCTTGCAACTTTCATTCTATGATTTTGCTTGTAAATTGAGTTTTGATTGTGTGATTAATGCTATAAAATGTGGATTTTGTGAAGTTGGTTTGGAATACATGAATTTGAGTATGTGAACATGAGGTTTTTCCTTTGTACCTAAAGACTTAAAGATGACTTTTTTTATGTGTAAAGCACTTCGTGGATAGGGATTCTCTTCTCCTATGTGAAGGAGTGGAAGATTTGCTAAGTATTAATATATATATATATATATATATTATTAAATAATTAAAAAGAATTAATGTACCAAAAATATATTTACAAATTGTTATAAATTTTAATGATACTTACTCTAATAAATAAAAACGACTTTTTTTTTCTCAAAGAAGTAAATAATTTCATGAAAAAACAGAATGACTTCTAATTTTAATATATATATATATATATATATATATATATATATATAT
>Ga0209589_1001598_pt1 | contig 37801 bp, 17 predicted proteins | sample CowpeawhiteBW_FD_187525 | JGI IMG/M metagenome (GOLD analysis project Ga0209589, IMG submission 187525) | Root nodule microbial communities of legume samples collected from California USA - Cow pea white BW (SPAdes) (version 2) | ecosystem: Host-associated > Plants > Roots > Nodule | place: USA...
ATATATATAATATAAAAAAATATAAAATAAAATTGAAAATTTCCAATATATATATATATATATATATATATTATAAATAAATTTTAAAAAATTTGGGTAGAACATGACCACCCTACCCTTTAGCAGCTCTGCATCAATGTTATTAAATGAATATTTTATTAAGAAAATAAAATCTGAATTTTCACAATTATCAAAATCTGAATTTTGCAGCACTATCTTTTGATCACTAAGACCTATATTATATATGAATGGCTTTTGTTATCCACGTACGTGAGTGTGTGACCATGTATATGTTCGTATATGTGCATAGTATATTTAATAAACACCAGTGCAGAATTCTCATTTTACCTGGCCTTATATGCCTCGGTTGTCCAGGAACCGAAGCATATAATGGCGCGGTGACATTTTTGCAATTAGAGCCAAGTTTTAGGTCTCGGTTCTCCAAATACCTGAAGCCAAAGAGGGGTATAGGCCCCGGTTCGTCCAAAACCGGTGCCAAATAGTGGTATAGGCCTCAGTCTAGTAAGACCGGAACTCAAAAAGTGGCTGGACATTAGCTATTTGGCCTCGGTCCAAGTAGACCCGGTGCCAAAAGGGGGTCTATGGCTTCGGTTCCCCTAACAACCAAAGCCATAGGGTTTATTTAGGGTTTGAATTTCGCGAACCCTTCTTCTTCCCCGCGCTTGCGCCTCTGCAACTCCTTCCCCTCGCTCTCTCTCTCTCTCTCGCACGCTCTCTCTCTCCGCTGCACCCACTGCCACCACACCCTCCGACCACCTTCGACCACCTCCAGCCATTGCAACCACCACGCGAACGAGTCCCCTGTGCTGCACCTCCATTTCGTGTCTCTCTCTCTCTCTCTCGCTCTCTCTCTCGCGCTCTCTTTCTCTCTCTCGCGCTCTCTCTCGTGCCTCTCTCGTCTCTCCACTCAGGCTCACCAAAGAACAATCCGCTTTGCTTGAAGAAAGCTTCAAACAACACAACACCCTCAATCCTGTAATCATAATCTCCCTCTTAATATTATTTTCCTCCATGCATCAATATCATGACTTTCAATATCATCACTCATATTGTCGTGTTCGATTGGGGTTACAGAAACAGAAACAAGCTTTGGCCAAGCAGTTAGGTCTTCAGCCTCGACAAGTCGAAGTGTGGTTCCAGAACCGGAGAGCCAGGTAAATATCTTTGATTGATTAAAACCTTATATATGTTATGCATCTTCGTATTACTGAAACGGGTCATATGTTATATCAATGTTTGAACTTGTTAATTAATATCTTCTGTTTTTGTGTTGCAGAACAAAGCTGAAGCAGACAGAGGTGGACTGCAAGTAGTAGATAGAACGTTGAGGGATGAGTCAATTTGATTTTGTGGTCTCTCAATTAGACAACGTTGACAAGTGTGGGTTTAGATTGGATGATCTTGTACATCTATTATTGAGTTCATTTCAATATAGAATAGCTTCAGTTCATGTATGTCGCTTGCATCTTGAGTGACCCGTGGATTCTAAAATTTTCAGATTTTCGTTTAGATCTATGATAATTATAAAAGAAATATTTTTACCCTATGGCCTCGGTCCTATCTGACCCGAGGCAGAAAACTGGATATATGGCACCGGTTTTGAAACAACCGAGGCATAAAACTGGATATATGGCTTCGGGTGATAACCGAGGCCAAAAGGTACCTTTTGGCCTCGCCCCAATATGTCTCGGTTCCAAACCCGAGACAAAATGTGGAAAATAACCGGGGCAGAAAGCCCTTACTGCACTGGTGAAAATACAATATGAGAGAGTTACAGATAATTATTTTTAGTGTAACTTGATGTGTTATTAGAAGTATATATGATGTATATATACATAGAGGTAGGGTAGAATGAAACATTCTGATATCTACGAGACTTAGTGTGGAATTGAAAATGGAGGAAAAAGATACAAGTGGAAGTGGAAATGGAAAGAAAGAACATGGAAATTCAAATTTCCAGGCGTTTCTTGAACAGGAAAGAAAAGAGAATCCACAATTCTTTTCATCATTGGACAACATGGAAGACAGTGAGATTTTGGCGAGCATCAGAAGAAGTCAAGCAAAAGACAAGAAGCGAGAGCCATGAAAGAACATGGAAATGCAACAGATTCGGCTGATATCATATTGAGAAGGGTTATCGGGGCGTTTCTTGAACAAGAAAGAAAAGAGAATCCGCAATTCTTTTCATCACTGGACAACATGGAAGACAGTGAGATTTTGGCAAGCATCAGAAGAAGTCAAGCCAAAAGAAAAGAAGCTATGGCCATGGAAGATCAACCTCATTGTGAAAGGACAAGACCATCTGAAGAAAAGTCCAAGACTCGAAAGAATTTGAAGTGAAGTCAAATTTGGATGCAGAAGATCATGATTTCAATTTTGTTAACATCTATGTACTAGCTGCATCTGTTCAGAAGGGTCTGAACATTTTCACACAAGTATCAACTTTCTTTGCTTTCACTTTTCTCATTCAATTTACTAAGTTTTACGCAAATCATTGTTTCCTTATGTTTTATTATAGTGAGAGTTGCTTTCCCAGCAGAATCATGGCTGTGAGGTGAAAGTAACACAAAAAAGTCGAAACAGTGAGGAACATTGTTCTTGAATTTACATGAAGTAGAATTGGTGTAGTGCATTTCATGCTTGTATTTTCTTTACATGTATTCATGCACATTCTAAACCCTAAAACCTCAACATGTTTTCTATATGTCTCTTTTGACTTTTGACTCCTTTCTTTAGTCGAATATTATAACTTTCAATTAGACTTCAAAGTCTTTTAATAGACTAAAAAAAAGAATGAAGTTGCAAAGGAAATGTACGACTTTACTTAAAAGAAAAAAAAAACATGACTTCTAAAAAAGAATAATTAAAAGTAGAAGTCTTTGAAAGTTTGATTACACTCTCAAGTCGTATTTCCAAAACACAATTTATTCATTTATGTATATTTTTTAAAATTTGTCCATTTAATACATTTAAACGAAAATTGTGCTTAGATATATGGTAAAAAAACCCAGAAAATTAAAAGAAGATAATATGTGAAATTTAAAATTCAAGGTTTTCCTTTTTAAATTTCTTAGGTTAGTTGAATTTGAGTACCGTATTAATGCATGTTTGGATATGTTTCGTATCTCTTCTAATTAGGATCACATGATGCTCATTTTTTTCTCTTTTCATGCACTCCCTCTTCTAATTTGGTTGTTATAAAATAAGAAAGCTAATTGGTTATTATAAACTCACCATCCATTCTCATGATTCATTAAGGTCATAAATTAAAATTATTCTCTTCTTCATTTTCATCAATCATTATCATGAAAAGTTGTGCTCTAATCTCCTACAGTGGACACTTGGTATATTTGATTGAATTACAATTCCTTTTTAACTTAGTATGGTAAATTTGCATTAAGTTAAAAGGTTTTAAGATTATCATTAAATCATTCTCTCTAAAAAAAATCATATGAATTTTCAACTTGTAATGTCCCAATTAATCAATGAACATAATTAACGGAAACGTCGCACAAGGTAACATAATAGCGCAATCCTGGCGTTTTAGACTTTACTCCTTACAACTCAAGGCACACCACGGTGCCACAGGAAAACAAATCCTAAAGTTTAAGGTAAACATAAAGAAATCAAAAGTCAAACAGATACATGGGCCATAGCCCTAAAGAAAAGCCCAATAAGGAACATCCAGTCCAGCCCAAGTGGACTATGCAGCGGAATCCTCTCTCCCCTATTGGCCACGAGTTCCTCTCGCATCTGCTCCCATCAATAAATTGATGATCATCGTAAAAGTAGAAGGATAACATACAAGACATTCAAACAAGAAAGGGTATGCTAGAGCCAACAAGATATCATCAATACAATCATATATACCTTCACAATCCAATATACATATATCAACCAAGCATATTATGACTTCTTAAACAATACACTAAAACTCGACTCGACTCATCCGGATACATATAACCTGGTCGGATTCAGCGGATGCTTGCACTTGTGATGGATACCTTTGCTCACCCCCGAGCTGCTCACCCCCAAGCTGCTCACCTTCAAGCTATGTGTTACAAGTGTTACAATGAATCAATTCCCTCACACACAAGGTTAGCTCTTAATGAGTTTTAGGCCTCCTGCTACTCTCACCACAGGGGTCAGTCCGCTCTAAGTGAGACTAACTGGCCCCTTAGAGTGTCAGGATGCAATTCTTACCTTGAATCCTTACCAAGTTATATAGATGGGGCACCACCATGGACACGCACTAACAGGGGCCATGGAATTACGTCACGACCACTGAAGTACGACCCTGAGGATCTCACCTAGAGATCCTAAGGAATTACGCACTGACACAAACATATCATACTCAATAAATCAACAAGGAATTAACATGCATATACATTTATATATTATACCAGCTCTTTATAATTTCACCTCTTTCATTTGCCCAGTAAATCCATACCCGTCCATCATTCTCAAATCATAGTTGTGAATTCCATCTCATGTCAATACTATGCCACTTTAATACCAACCATCCCATTTATTCCTCATGCCAAGATCACACAATCACAACAATCAAATTTGTAGCCACAACTTATCTCATGCATCTCATTTCGCAAGCCTCATACATTATATAGAGTATAACATAAACCAAACATTTCATTAAGCCAAACAAGAAGAACAGCGCAACCTGTAACGAATCTCGCTCAAGCCAGAAGCCCTCGCTCAGGCGAGAGGAATGCCCTCGCTTAGGCGGTGAACTCTCGCTTAGGCGAGATCGCGTCAGAAATGCTAGGAGGCTCTCGCATGGCTCGCTTAGGTGAGCCTTTCTCGCCTGAGCGAGACAACCCCTCGCCTAAAGGTGAGGTTCCTCGCCTGGGATAAAACAGGAGCAACATGTCAAGGCTCTCATGCGTGGTCACTTAGGCGAGCGTCTGTCGCCTGAGTGAGATGGTGCCTCGCTCAAAATAAGAGCTTTCGCTTGAGCAAGAGCTCGAGTGCAGCCCTGACCTATTCCTGCAAGTCTCGCCTAGGCGAGACAGGCTCGCTTGGGCGAGGGTGTCGGACCTCGCCACTGTTTCTCCCTGCCATAGACATATTTTCATACCCAAACAAAGTTACCAAGCATCTCATGCGTTCACAGTAGCATACAACCTCAATCAATCACGAACAACATAGAATAACAGACTTCGCACCAAATAAACAGGAGGGTTCTAGCTTCCCTTATCTGGAATAAGCTAGTGCAGTACTCCAACACCAACCACGGAACGCAACAGCTCTAGGAAGAGACTTAGGGCTGGAAAACAGTGGAACAGACCTTGAGATTGGTTTCACTACGAAAACTCTAATTGAGACAACTCGAGATTACACTAAGAAAGGAAGAATATGAGTTGGGGGCAACTTACGTTGAGTAAAATGAGCTTTGAGCGAACTTGTCCGAGACGAGAAAGCAAACCCTAGCAGAGTGACCGTTGTAGCTCTTAGAACAAATGGAGCAAATTCTGAAAGTGAGATGGGAGTGGGAGTGTTAGGCTGGTTTAGGGTCTTTGACTCCTCATGGGTCAGCCCTTAGGCCCAATTAGATCTGAGGCAGCCCTTAAACATAAAGGCAAAAAATATTGGGTCTTACACAACTTCTTACAATTTCAACTAGTTAATGATTGATCAAACGAGAGCCTAAAGATTAAATATCAATGAATAAAAGTTATAGAAGAGTATTGCATACGTGATTCACTAAGTTATAGAATTTAAGTTTGTTGGACGAAGTCTATATACAAGGCCTGAGAGAAAAAAGATTTTGTTCACCGATCCATGTTTTAAATGAGTGGGGAGAAAGTTGACTAAAACACACTAAAATATGTTTTGAAATTTTAAGAATTAATAATTTATAAAATTTAAAATTAGTATGAATTAACAATTTATACAATTTAAAATTAGTATGAAATAATTTTATTCATAGTATATTAATATATTTTCTTAGCAATAAATTTTACCAATAAAATGATAAACTTAGAATTACAAAATAAAAAATGATATAAAATATATTATTTTAATAAAATTTTGTACAAAAAGTTAATTATTAATTTAAAAAATAATGTATATTATATTTTTTAAAAATATATTACAAATAATTCCACGCATAAATAGTAATAATTTTTAATTTAAAGATATCCTTATTTTTAATTAACATTGTATCAATTTACACTAACTTAATCATATTTAAAAATAAAGAATAAAAAATTACAAAATGTCAAATATTTTAAGGTAAAATAAATTAGAAAAGACTAACTAAACAGTAATTGTGGATATTTGAAATATATTCAAGTATATTTAAATAATATAATTTTTATTATATATAATTTAAATGCATTATATCTACAATACTAAGAATAAAAAACATATTTTATTTATTTTCTTTAAGAATAAAATTCTTGTTTGTGATAAACAGTGTTGTTTAATAATCATTATTATAATATAAAAAGTTAATATGTTGGAAATAAATTATGTTTTAATTAAAATATAAGTACCTTGAATAAAAAATATAAAAGTAAATTATTAGATGATAAAGTAAAAATAATCTCTCCCTGTATACAGTTATATAGTTATCTTATTTGAGTGTTACCTAAAAGAAAGATTTTGTCACCGAATTCAAGATGTAGGGTTTTGCTGATCAATTGAAACAATTAAATGTAAAATTATTATATAAAAAATACATGTAATTAATCTTAAAAATAAAAAATAATTAATCATTATAATAATTAATTTGAATTTCAATTTACAAAATTAAAAATATTCGTATTTAACAAATGACATTATAATAAATATTTTTTATTTATAATCGAGAATATTTTAGATATTAATAATTTTATTTTGATAAATTAATATTTAAATTATTTATTACATTGACTAATTATTTATAATTTTTAAATTTGGTTATTATTTAAAAATTTTGTTGTAGTGTGGGTAAGAAAATAAAATGTATCTAAATTTTGTATGCTAATTGAAAAAAAACTTATGTTAGTTGAAGAAATATCTTTAGGTAAATTATTTTATCTTTTAGTAGGATAGAAGAAATATCTATTATTTATATTAAATGTAAGTTGAATGTAATATAACTATTAAACCTAAAATATAAAACTTTTTATTTTTTTTCTTTAAATATAAAACTCATGTTTGTTTGTGATAAACTAAAAATGTTATTTTATACTCATTATCATAGGAAATAAAAATACACTTTAATCAATAATATCAGTTAAATTTACACAAGATAAATAATTTCATCATTTATTTTACTACTAAATCTACATTATAACATTACAAAAAAAATGTATAAATTAATTTGTAAAAATATTACGTTATCAAATCGACAACAACAAAAAAATTGCTCATGTTAATATTCCATCTTATCGATGATAGTGTTGGATCCTTCTTTGATGTGCTTGAAAATAATGAAATCCTAAGAAAAACCCACTAGTGCACTAAGGGCTTTTTGCCCCGGTTATTTTCCTCATTTTGCCTCGGGTCTGCAACCGAGACATATTGGGACGAGACCTAAAGGCACCCCTTTTGGCCTCGGTCGTTACCCGAAGCCATAAAGTTCCTTTTATGCCTCGGTTCTAAATGAACCGAAGCCATAGTGTTCCGTAACGCGTCGCCGACGAAACGCAGCAGCCACCACCATCTTCCTCGCCATGAGCGAACCAGATCTGCATATGTTCGCTGTCAGCCACCACGCCACCTGCAACGAACCATAACCACGGCCAACCTCCATGGAAGCCACCGCGTCACGCTCAGCAGCACCACCGTGACCGCGAGTTCTGGCATCGCAACAGCAGCCTGCGTTCCGCAACAGCAACAACACTGTCTGGACCTGCAACCGCACGCGAGCCAGATTCGAACGATCCTCAACGCTGTGCAGATCTGCAACTGCGACCAACACCTCCATTGCATCAGCGAGAGCAAACACAGATCCATTGCCTGCACCCGTGTCCGTGACCACCACCATGCCATCCGCGTGGCGGCGCGGGATGCGGACGGTGAAGGAGGAAGAAAGGGAAAGTGAAGGAAGGGCTTCGCGGAGAGAGAGAAAGTGGAATTGCAGAGGCGGCGCAGGGAGGAAGAAGGCTTTGTGAATTTTGAACCCTAAATAAATCCTATGGCTTCGGTTGTTAGAGGAACTGAAGCCATTGACCCTCTTTTGGCACCGGGTCTCCTTGGACCGAGGCCTATACCCCTGACTTCCAGCCACTTTTTGGCTTCGGGTCCTACTGGACCGAGGCCTATACCCCTCTTTGGCACCGGTTTTGAGCGAACCGGGACCTATACCGCTCTTTGGCTTCGAGTATTTGGAGAACCGAGGCCTAAAACTTGGCTCTAATTGCAAAAATGTCACCGCGCCATTATATGCTTCAGTTTTTGGCCAACCGAGGCATATAAGGCGAGGTAAAATGGGAATTCTGCACTAGTGACCACATCTATAACTTGACTAAGGGATCGAACAAGATTCCGCACCGCAATCATCTCCAACTCAATCAAACGTTGTACCTTGGATAGACCGTTCTCTTAGCTGTGTTTCACACTTCTCAAAATTTGAACTCATCTATTGGTCACTAAGACAATGCATTGTATATCAATTGTTTGTAATCATGTACTTGAACGAGGTCAGTGACGGATTTAATACCTTAATTAGGTTAACTTATTAATAGGGGTTAATTTCTTTTTTATATTATCAATTTGGTTCCGTTTTTTAAATAATTATACGGATATAAGTTAAGTCGTGCATAGTATGCACGAAATGCTATTGGAGACTTCTTCATATTGAAGTCATCAATGCTAATTACGACTTTAGTGTTTTTAAGATTGAAGTCTCCAATTACATTAGCGCTTTTAAAATGAAGTCGTGCAACCAAGTACGACTTAACCCATATCAGTAACTTTTTAAAAAGAAGACCCATAATGGTAATATAAAAAACAAAACAAAATTAATCCCTTTTGGTAAATTAACCATCCTAAGTAAGTGAGAACAATTAAGAGTAATAAATGATTCTTTTATAATTAGAGATTATTCAAGTATTAATATCAAGCAAGCTTTTAAAGAAATAACCAGAGCAAAATTAAGGGGGAAGGTGCAAACTAAGGGGATTTAGGCAAATTTTTGTTTTCCAGATATTTGGTAATAATTTTAAAAAATGAAAGGGGAGGGGGGGTGTTGCTTGCCCATGCTGAGCTATATAAGTCCACCCACTAAGTGTGGCCATTTATTTTTTGGTATGTGGATAGTATATTTAACAATAACTTACAATTTTAGAAAGTTGTTGATAAAATTTTTAATGTAACTTGATGTTACAAGTATGATGTATATATAGGGAAAGCTGTGGAAGAAAGAAACATTTTCTGATATGTACAAGACTTATTTTGAATTGAAAAATAGAGGAAAAGGATTCAAGTGGAAGCAGAAAGGAAGAACATGGAAATGTAACAATATCGAAATGTAACAACATTACCATTCCCTTTTAGTTCTGAATTTGTAATTGTTTACTTGATTGGAGAACTTTATATTTTTAGGGTTTCTCTCTCCCCTCTTCATTTATGGCCTAGCCGACTTCTACCTATGGTGTTGCCCCTATTGTTACCACTTAGTTTGATCTATCATTCTACACTAAATATGTTAATGAGCTTATAGCCATTGACAAATTAGATGACACTAAATATGAGACATGGACTTCAAACAATAAACTTTTGCTTAAGAGTTAAGGGTATGTTATCATCTCACTGAGAGTGTGATTTCTATATATGCTAGTGAACCTTCTTGTTGGTTGAAAATTGATGCTCAATTATGCATGGTTCTTAAATCTATTATGCACTCATTTTTGAAACTATTGTGTTGTAACTATGGAACATGTTCAGAAGTTTGAGAATAAGAAAAATTGTTATACATCAATGACACTTAATGTCTCTATGGTGTTTGTCACAATCTTATTAATGTTATTGCTCTCAAACGTCATGGCTTAATAGATGAATATATGGGTAAAATTCATTCTCTCATTCTTGACTTTAATAATATATTACCTCCTACCTCTACTCCTTCTCAAGAACTAAAGCAACAATTAAAGTGTTTTATATTATTATGTTTACATGGATTTTCTTATGACTATTACCGTTTTCATGATTATATTTTAGGGTCCTTGTTGTCCCTAATTTTGCTTCTACTTGTTCACCCTTTAGTCTGTACCAAGTAAATTGATTGTTGATTTTCCTGCTTCCGCTGATGATATTTCATTTTCTTTGGTATCTTAATGTAGTGAGCGTAATCACTATCATAAGCTAAGCAAAGGGTGTCATAAGCTTAGTTATATAAGGTTGATACGTGTTATGCCTTACATGATCATCCTCATCAATCTCCTCCAATGATCCCAACTTATCCTCTCTAACAACCATCTAATGTGGATTCTAGTTCACATCATATCACAGGACACTCTATTCTATACGAATTTCTTAAATGGTATAAGGATCGTCAAAAACTTAGTTTCACTTCTTCTATTACACACATGTACATATTTTGTTGGAACTAAATCACTATACTTCATTTAGACCCTAAATTCTTGGCTTAGGTTCCATCGATCATATTTTGAGTAACAAATTTGTGTTTTCTTTTATATCTTCTACAAATTTTTACCTTTAGCCATCGTGGATGATGGATCTAAGGTCTTATCCCTTGGTGTTGCCACTATTAATCTTTTTCCTTCTTTGTCCATTAATAATGTTTTTTTTCCCTAAGTCATCATTTATCTTATTATTCATCAATCGTCTCACCCATTTCCTTCATTGTGTTGTTTCTTTTACTAAAAATCTTGTTTGTTTACTAGACCAAAGTTTATACAAATGATTGATACTAAATGTGAGTCTCAAGGTCTTTGTCATTTATGACCATCTGTTCATGTTGGCACAATTGTGGATTCTCGGTCTCTCCTTCATGCTCAGTTGGGTCATCTTAGTGTTTCAATATACAACAACTTATTTCCAGTTTGTCTAATTATATAATTTTTTGTGTGGGTTGTGTCAATTAGGGAAACATAATCATAGTTCATTTCATCGTAGTATCTCATAACATTCGTTGTTTCCTTTTGTCTTAGTTCATTCTGACATTTGAGGACCTAATCGTGTTAAGTCTAATTATGGATATGTACTCACACTAATGCAAGAAAGGGTTTTGCCCGCGGTTATTTTTGCCATTTTGCCTCGGTTTTGCTGAGAACTAAAGCCATATGGTATGAAATTATGCAATTGTTTTGAAATATGACTATAAACCGATGTCATATGTGATGGGTTTTTTTTTCCTCGGATGTGGTATGAACTGAGGTCATATGTTCCTTTCTACTCTGGTTGGTGTAACAACCGAGACTATAATCTATTTTTTTAAATAAATATTTTGTTAATGTTACTTCCCACATATTTTAACCTGCATATATTCAGCAAACCAGACCAAAATAGAAAAAGACAGTACATTTTATCAAACCTAACATCATCCACAATCTAAATACATCTAAAAGTCTTTTGTTACAACAAGTGAATATCCTAAATACTATTGTACATTTGAATTATAAATTTCGTACAAGCTATCCTACAAAACTTTATGAACTTCGCGGAAATTGGTACATTACTTTTGAATGTCTGCAAATAAAACATTAACTTCAATTAGTATTTAGAAATACAATGTTGTAATGTATTTGTTTCAATCAAATATATATTACCGTTTTCTAACTACTTGTAATACGAGTTCACACAATGATTATAATCCATTACATTACATTGCTACAAGAAAAATCAAAATTTTTTATGGTCAAAATTTGTAAAAAACACTCAAAATTCGTGGCTAATGATGTTTTTCCCACGAACAAAAATCCGTGTAAAACATACTCGTAGAAAATGTTTCTCACAAAATTTTAAATTTCGTGGATAATTTCTGATGGAAGATTTTTGTGGAAAAGGCGTGACATTTCGGTGAGTAATTTCCTACAACTTTTTAAAGAATATTTCTCAGAATTTTGGATAATATGTTCCCATGTCTATTTTCTACAAAAATAAATTCATGGGAAATATGTAATTTAAAAGAAAAATAATCAAATATTAATTTTTCTGTATATCACAAAATTTATTCATTTAAAAATATTCAAATAACCAATTTATTACAAAGTAATATTTTTCTATAACTCAAATTATCCTATTAATTTTTTCAAAATTAAAAAAGAAATTATATATTAAAAACGAAATTATACATATAAGCCACATTTAATAATTTCAATAATATAACTAAAAAATTAAATCAGCGAAATATTAAAAGAAATATACATTAATAATTTTAATAGATTTAATTAAGATGTCAAACTATTGCAATGAGATAGAACTAAACTATTCAAGAAATTCAATTTGAATCTCCCAAGATGAAACTAAATTGATACAATTATTTTGCTTCTCATTTTTCTATAAGAATAATCAAAACCTTCTTCAATCTTGTCTTCCACAATGATTATGTTGACGTCGTCACTTTGCAAATATAAACCATGAAAAAGATCATAAGAATATTTTTCCATACATTATTGCAAGTTAAAAATTCTTAAATTTAGCCTATTCATAAAGCTAATTTTTAACTTGAGCATTAACCCAATCCTTTGTTGATGAAAAAGGATTATACGTTGATAAAAATTTCTTCAGAATATTTTCTAGAGATGAAAGTGCCAGGTCTGCAAAACAAGAAAATCTGCATCTGGTGTATGGAGAAGATTATCCAACCCAACAACTTTCTTCATTTGCCTGCCCTCCAGTAATGGTGCATGAAGAAGTTGAACAATAATGATCAAAATTAAAATATATCAATCTTTATTGTGAGACAAAATTACCTCGCTCAATAGTTTCTATGTGGACCCTAAAATTAAAATTCAGAGAATTACCTAGACTTTTCTAGATCTTGCAACCCAACCATTGTATCTGAGTTGCACTATGACAACAGAAACTCCAACTAGTTCATAGATGTTACTGAAAAACTGCTGTTCTCTCCACTCCGATGGAATTAATCTCTTAATTCCGGGGACATCACAAGATCATGTAAATGACAGTAAGGAATTATTGAAGATTGTAGGCAAAATAAGGAATAAATACAAAAACAAAGGAAAAGTAATCTACTAACCAGATTCTAATTAGGTACAATGATAGTCCCACTTAATCCAGATTGTAGAGGCCTCAAAATGTTCTGAAGAAAGTTGAAGACTCTTCTGCATGCAACTCCTCGATCATAGCATGCCCACCAGCATGAATGCAAAAATGTTCAACCGCTTCCAAGGCTTCCATTTGGGGCTGAAAAGTTTTCTCCATATGAGAGTGAGAAGAAAGAGTAACTGCACATAAGCCTGAAGCATTCTCACTAACAATGTTGGATTTCCTCATATCTACAGAGAAAAGGTTTGAAACTCTTGTCCACTAGTTTCTCTCCAAATAAAATAATTCTAAAGAACCACATAAAAAACCAAATAGTTAATTGATAAAGGCACGAATGAGTAAGAAAAATGAGAAAAAAAGGAGCATCATCATGTATCCCTAATTAAAAGAGATAGGAAACATATCCAAACATGAAATACAATACTCAAATTCAACCAACTTAAGAAACTGAAAAAGAAACATGAATTATAAATTTAAAATATTATCTTCTTTTTCTTATTCTAATTTCAGGGTTTTCTTGTTTTACCATAAAAGTACAATTTTCGTTTAAATGTATTAAAATGGAATTTTTTAAAAAAAATTACATAAACAAATAAATTGTGTTTTGGAAATACAACTTGAGATAACCATACTTTCAGATACTTCTACTTTTAATTATTCTTTTATAGAAGTCACGTTTTCTTTTTTTAAGTAAGTAGTACATTCATTAGCAGCTTCCTCTTTTATTTCTTTTTTATTTTTATCTTTTGTCGTGTTATTGCATGATTATCATAAAAAGACTTTCAAGTCTAATTGAAAGTTATCAAACTCAACCAAAGAAAGGAATCAAAAGTAAAAAGAGACATAGAACAATGTTGAGGTATTAGGGTTTAGAATTTGCATGAAGACATGTAAAGAAAATACAAACATGAAATGCACTATTCCAATTCGACCAATTTAAAACATCTTTTATATTTCTTTTCAAATATTATCCTTTTTGTACTTTTTATTTTCGTTCAAAGAGTTTAGGGTATTTTAAAACTAAAGCTTGAATTTCACTGTGTTCTTTTGAATGTAATTGGGAGGAAAAATAGTATCTTTCTCTCCTTTTTGTAGGAACTCATATTCTTTAAAAAAAATCATTTTTTTTTTCAATTCTATGAGCCTTTCAAACCGTTTATCTGTAGATCAAAGATGTATCTATAAATTTCACACTACTGAATGAGTTTCATGTGATCTGACACTCCTACAAGAATTTTTTGGAGCTAGGTATAACTATGGTAGAGGAGAAAGGAGAAAGACACCCTTTTGGTAGTAGATTTTTTCCTGTAAAAGATTATAATTTTGTTGCGGTAATTAGTGCTACGATAATTTTCCCGAAAAAATAATGAAACAAGTGAAGTAAGGAGTTTTGAATATCTGTTCATTTTTATATGATTCAAAATCCGTGAATGATGACGGAGGGTTATATACATTTCTACTTCATGTCATTTCAAGAACAATGTTCCTCACTGTTTCGACTTGTTTGTCTTACTTTCATACCACAACCATAATTCTGTTGAGAAAGTAACATTCACTATAATAAAAATAAGGAAACAAAGATTTGAATAAAACTCAGTAAATTGAATGACACAAGTGAAAGCAAAGAAAGTTAATACTTGTGTGAAAATGTTCAGACCTCTCTAAACAGATGTAGATGGTACATAGATGTTAACAAAATTGAAATCATGATCTTCTGCATCCCAAATTTGACTTCACTTCAAATTCTTTTGATTCTTGGACTTTTCTTCAGATGGTCTTGTCCTTTCACAATGAGGTTGATCTTCCATGGCCATAGCTTCTTTTCTTTTTGCTTGACTTCTTCTGATGCTTGCCAAAATCTCACTGTCTTCCATGTTGTCCAGTGATGAAAAGAATTGCGGATTCTCTTTTCTTTCTTGTTCAAGAAACGCCCCGAAAATCTCTCTCAGTATGATATCAACCGAATCTGTTGCATTTCCATGTTCTTTCATGGCCCTCCCTTCTTCTCTTCTCGCTTGACTTCTTCTGATGCTAGCCAAAATCTCACTGTCTTCCATGTTGTCCAATGATGAAAAGAATTGCGGATTCTCTTTTCTTTCCTGTTCAAGAAACGCCCCAAAAATCTCTCTCAATATGATATCAGCCGAATCTGATGTATTTCCATGTTCTTTCTTTCCACTTCCACTTGCATCCTTTTCCTCCATTTTCAATTCCACACCAAGTCTCGTAGATAGCCTCTCTCTATATATATATATACATCATATATACTTCTAATAACACGTCAAGTTACACTAAAATAAATCATCAATAACTCTCTCAAATTGTAATTTATTAAATATACTATTCACATACCAAAATATACATGGTCACACTCACGTACGAGGATAACAAAAACCATTCATTTATAATATAGGGTCTCAGGGACCAAAAGATAGTGCTGGAAAAAAGTGTGAAAATTCAGATTTTATTTTCTTAATAGAATCTTCAAGTAATAATGGCAACGATGCCTACCACCAACCTATTTAGAGAAACACTATTGCGAGGAGACTATGAAGGACTAGAAGGGTATCATACGTTGTGGCTTTTCTCCATATTTCATTTCTTCATGCATATGTTGTATGAGATGTCTTTGGCTTAACGAGCATAAATAAACCAAAAATTATTAGACAGATTGGGGAGTTAGACAAGATGGATCAGACTAGAGCGTATGAGGTTGCTTGCTTGGTAAACTTAAATTGATTTGTAATAAAGAAAATTCAATTCTGAAACAAAGGGGACACTAATTCTAAGTATGATGAGAACCAAAGACTATGTTTCACTCTATGCTCAAAATCTTTGTAGCTCGCTCAGTGGATTGCTGCCTCTTGCGTTGATCTCATCTGTTGTTCGTTAAGTTATGCTTTTTCTCCTCTTGAATTTTTCTTCTGTGCTCAACGCTGAAGATAAAATTTGAATTATTTTTTGACGTTCAATTCCGTCATCTCCAACTTCTTGCATTAAGTGGAAGTTTCTTGTGTTGGCTCAATTCGCTCAGTAGATCAATTCATTGTTTCTGGTGAACCCTTTCCCTACAACTCTAGACTTATATCTTTTGTTACCATCTAATTTTTCTTTTAACCTATAGACCCAACTATTTTGCAAAACCTTCTTTCCTTTTGGTAGTTTGGTTAAAGACGATGTTTTATTTTTCTGAAAAGAATTTATCTCATCTTCCATTGTTAGCTCACTCTTAATAGAATCATCTCCCTTCATAGCCTCAGCAAAATATTTTGGCTCACCAGCATCAGTCAACAACAAGTAATGTAATGAAGGAGAGTACCTTTGTTGTGCTACAATTGTTCTGCTAGATTTTTTAGTTAGGACTTCAGGAGTTACTAACTCTACTATTTGTTTAGGTTCTAACTTAGGCTCTGACTCGGGCTTTACTTCTATATTTTACCTTTTGTTGTTGATTAAATCACTTTCTGAAATTTCTTCTAATGATACTTGCTCTGACTGTTTATTTGCATTTTGAGGATTTTGCAGTTTTGTCTTTATAAAACATGTTTTCATTAAGAGTAACATTTCTACTTCTAATAATTTTCTTGTTTTGGTCATCCCATAGTTATACATGTTAGATCCATAACTAATGAAATAACATCGTTTTGCCTTAGGGTCCAATTTATCTAGACTATTATAGTCTAATAAAATACATGAAGCATAACAAAAAACTTTCAGATGTGAAAGATTTACCTCCTTTCCAGACCATACTTCTTCAGGTAACTAATACTCTAAAGGTACTGATGGTCCTCTATTTATGAGATAGACTGTTGTGCTTATTGCGTCTGCCCAAAATACCTTAGGTAGTCCTGACTTGATTCTCATACATCTTGCTCTCTCATTTATGGAGGATATTTTCCTTGACGAGTCATAGTGAAGCTTCTAGAATTTTCTTTAATTCTAGAAATTTCTCCTCTACTTTTATTTTCATCATATTCTTTATTCTGAGACCATCATTTTAGTTTTGATTGAAAGGCATTTTCGACCATGTCTTCTTCACGACTTTTCAATCTTTGTTTGTAATCTTTAAGAGAGCCCATTAGTTGTGTTACTGAAAATGTAGTCTAATCTTTTGTTTGGTCAATCGCAGTTGCAATTGCATCATATTTTTAGGGAATATAAATTAAAATTTTCTCATCTGACTAATTATTTCTTTTATTCTAGAATATAAGTCTTTAATGGACTCACATTCTTTTGATTTTTATTAATTCAAACTCTCATCACTTCCTTAAAACTCCCTTGTATTATGTTCCAAGCTTCCTTTGCACTTGTGGCACCTATTATTCTTGGAAAGATTATGTCATCAACTGCTTGTTGAAGAGAAAATAGAGCCCTTGAATCCATCTGCTTGTTTTGGAAGTAGTATATAATGGAGTTATAGTTTTTTCTGAAATAGTTGAAGAATTCATCTACGCCAGTACATGACCGAATGTAGCTACCACTGTTAGTATTTTGAAGTTGTGAAAGGAATAGTTGATGGGATAGAAAAAATGTGAAGATAGTAGAATGTGAAAGTAATATGATTTGTAGTTATGAGTGATTGTATTAGATGTTGTCTTAGTTGTCTTTCATACAAATGGTTGAACACATGGGTATTCATAGACAAATGGTTGAACACATGGGTATTCCTAGCCACAACCATGTGGATTGTTCTAGATTTTTGCCTATGTAGAATATTCTTGATATTTACCTCCTATCTTAGGCTTCTCTACATTGTTCTAAAATGGGTAGAAAAAGTAAAACGTAAAACAAGACAAGTAAGGAATTGAAAAGCTAACATAAGACAAATGAAGAAATGAGGAATTGGGGATAAAATTAATGAAACAATTATGATATGACTAGCCATACTAGTGATAGGAGGAGTATGTGTATATGTGTGTGTTTGTTATCTTATGTGCATTTTTGTCATAAATTTCAGATTCACAAGTTTGATTAACAAAGGAAGATCTTTTCAACAAGATGGATGTTGCTTCATCAATTCAATGGATATTGACTTCATCAAATCATGGAGAGATTGTTAGCATAAATGACTTTGATGCATGGAGATTTAATGAAGATATTGCATCGCAAATTGATGAAGCTTGATAGATTAGTGAAAACTTGAAGTAATATTGTGTTGGTCAACCTTGATGTGTGCTTAATATGGTTATCACATGAAGATCTTAGAATTAGAATATTGGAGCTTATCGTGAAAATAATTTGACATAGATTAGGCATCTTGTGTTTGGTTGTAGTCTTTCAGTCTATTAATTGGGTTATTAATAGATTAATTGGTTGGCTGCAACAATTCTGTTATTAACATATTCAATTAGCTGAATTAACTTTTAATCAACTAATTTCACTTAAGTTAAGTGAAATCAACAAATTGAATGGATAAATCAACCTGTTGAATATGCTAACAAACATACTGTAAAGTCTATTTTTTCAATGAGATCAAGAACAATTGTGATTTTGAGCGTGAAGTCAGTGTGAATACTTTGAAAATTCTTTCTCTGAAATATATAAATATGCAAGTGTTTGTGAGATGTTCTTCGAATTCTTGGAGCATTTTGCATAGTGTAAAAGACTTGGAGAAAGAGGTTTGGTTGGCTAGGGATAGTCATCACCAATGTTTAGTCATTCACAAGTTTCTAGGTGTTATCTAGTTTCTAGATCTCCAAGTGGGAATATTGTTGTGCTTTGTGGAGAGTCTTGTGGGATTCAAGAGTTTCGGTGTAGTTTTGTGTTTTCAAAAGTTTAATTTTGGTGGATTTGTAAAACTTTTAAAATATTACAAAGTGAGACTAAGGTTGCCTTGACAAACAGGATGTAGCTAAAATTTGAGTGAACCTATAGAAAATTCAGTGCGTTGATATTCTTTTCCTTTCTTGTTCTTTGTTAAAATCTTTAAGGAAAAGTGCTTCAAAAATTTTTTTTATAGTATTTTGATGTTTTGATGTAATATGGAGTTGTAACCTTGCATGTACTACTGATTGGTGTTGATCTTGATTAATTGTGCTTCCAGTTTTTTAGTTTATAATCAATTATGTTTCTTGCATAATTTTTCCATCTTTACAGTCTTTTGAAATTCTATTTTAATTTGTTGAATCGTATTGGTTTATTTGTATGACCTTTTGTTAAGTAAAATCAATTTGTTAACTCTACTTTCAATCGATTAAAAATGTGTGTTTCAGTAATGATTGTTTGCTAATTTGTTGGTAAATCTAATTCAAAGTAAAGCATTTTTATAAATTTGAATTGAACCTAATTTCCAGTCACAACTAATTCAACCTTGTTCCTGGCTAAGAAAGTCTTTTAAAACTTACAAAGCCTTATTTTCACAAGGCATATAATTGATTCCATAATCATCAATGCATCTATCTAACTCTTTAAGAAGACCGTCAAACCATTTATACACTTGGAAACTATAAGACAATGCATCAACAATGACAAAATTAACAAGTTGACATTAGTTCTGCGTAGGGGTTTGGGATTGAGTTTGTTTGCCATTATACTTTGGTTGTACAACCAAACCATATTCAAACAAAGTAAAAAATAGGAACTTTAGGCTTCAATTCTCAAGAAGCCTATAATTCAACAATAGACTGGTTGGTAAGACAACCGAAGCATAAAACAATTAAAAATACAAAAAAAAGTAATAAGTTTCGGCCAAATGCAAACAAGAACAAGAGAAAGAACGAGAACGAGAGTGAGAGCGAAAGCAAGAACAAAAGAGACCAAAATTAATCGCTCAAACACAAATAATTAACCAAAACAACAAGAGTGTTGTGGCCAGTGGCGGAACTTGATCAAAAATTTTAGGGGAGCCAAATTATATTTGTTATATATAAATTATTATTTTTATTTAAAAAATAATAATTTCTTTTAATTAAAAAAAATTAATTTCTTTACATCATTTTTTTATTCAAAATAAGCATTCATGACAATAGAATCCAAACAATATAACAATAATATATATGAAAGAGTAACATAAAGTTTATCATCAACAATAATATATATAAAAAAAACAAAAGTTATCTTTAGTCAGATGCATTTGATATGAATCCCATTTTAGATAAGCCCTTCGTACCTCGTCAATTTGATTTGGTGGGTATTGCCAAATTTGAAGACACTTCCCCGGATCACGTTCTAAAGTATTTTTAAATTCATTATATATAACTTTAGAAACATTAGAGAATTGTTTTTCGTTTTCTTCAATATTTGGATTCTCATGAAGTTTCTCAAATTTAGATGACGTAGATGCATTTTTTTCATCTTCATCACATGCCTTCCTTAATATTTTAAGAAAACTAATAACTTCTAAATGATTAGCTTCCTTTACCTTAAAGTAAATTCCTAATCTTGTTTTTCCCTTACACAACTTCAAAGCCTAAAATAGCTCTATCTATACAAAGAAGAGCTTGATCAACAATTAAAGCGTGATTTTATGATCTCTAACAAATAGAGATATGTCTAGAGCGTAGAAAAGTCACATACAAGAGGGAAATATATTGCTTAAAAAAAAAGGAAAAGATGAACTTACTCAAAAGAAGAAATTGTTCGGTCCAAAATGTTCCTTAACTCTTCAATCTTGCTGTAGTGCAATTTGATTTTGAAAATAACAAGGAATTGATGGTGAAAATTGAGATGAAAATAAAACGAGAGAAAGAGATGGAGGCACGGAAGAGAGAAACCAAATAAAAAAGTATAAGAAATTATAATAGAGAAATAAAATGTGATTTTTAAATTTTAAAAAAGATTTTTCAAACTAAATTAATATAAATAGTAATAATATATAAATAAAGTAATAATATATAAATAAAGTAGTAATATATAAATATATTTTTTTAAATATATAAAAAATAAAATAAAATAAAATAAAAAAATATAAATAAAGTAATAATTTATAAATATTATTTTTTAAATATAAAAAATAAAATAAAATAAAATTGGTTGGGGGAGCCATGGCTCCCCTCTGTCATTAAGTTGTTCCGCCCCTGTAGGTGGTGTGAGTCAAAGAAAGCTTCACATCACATGGAAGACGACATGATATTAAAGAGGATTATACTTAAGGAGCTAGCATGTTAATCCTATCATGACTTGGTTGGGGACAGTGGTCCTGAGTGTTGAAACACCATGGCAAATGATATATGGAGAAATGAGTTGTGATATATGGAGAAATGAGACAAGATAATCTAAGAGCTTATTTTTTCCTCTCAATTATACTTTGATTTTCTCCATATTTATTTTCATGGTTATAATTTCTAATATTATTTCTCATCATTTTTAAATGCATTAACTTACCCTTGTTTTTACAAATTTTATACTATTTCAAAGTTTTAGTTGGACAATTTTTGTGATAAGATATGATCTCTTTCTAATTGAGTTTATTCTTTTGTAAAATTAGCTTACTCTTACAATTGTGTGTCTCTTATTTCTTTTCTTACGCAATGATGGTGATATTAGCACGGGGGCTAGAACAAGAGACTGAAGGATTAGTATATGAATATTTTAGAGAATCCCTTTAACTTTATAAAAAAATGTATTAAGTTTCTATTTTATGTTTTGAAGTATGTATAATTTATTTTGAATGTATTTTGAAACACAATATTATCTATGTTGTCTATCCTGTAAGATGAATATTGAGTACTTAATTAATGTATATTAGAAGAAATTTGGGTCATTATACTTTAGAAAGGAAAGTAGAGTCAAAATTAAGTATATAAATTATAATTTTAGTTATTCTTTATAAATTTTATCATTTTTTCCTATATATTTTTTCTTTAATTTGATAGACGTAATTCTCATTTTTTTTATTATAGAGTGACATGGAGACAATGATAAGATGATAATAGAACATAGTTTCAATTAGAGTACATTTTTCTCTTTTTTTATATCTCAAGTTTTATTGTTTAGTTTTGATTTGAAGTAAAGAATTGTGTTATTGTCTATAAAGTGAGAGTTAAATAGATAAGTCTCTCTTAGGCTAAGTTAATATGTTTGGTTTGTAAATCAAGCCTCGTATGAAAGCAAATTAGGATTTTTCTTAACTTCAAGTTTTTTGAGACACTCCTTGAACACATTAATCAATTTAAAGGAGTTGATAATTTTAATTTATTTCTAGTTGAATTTAGATAGGATATAGGTTTAAATTTAATGAATTATGTGACTGATTCATTACAAAGTTGATTGGACGATGGAGATTGGGATAAACCTTTTCTGTACCATTAGTACTTCACTAAATACAAGTTTTGAGTAGTTCTATTTTGTGCTTTTAAGAATATTATAACATGTAGAAGTTGAAAAATTCATAAAATGATTTGCTTTGATTTTGGATTTTCTAGTTAAAGTGTAAAGTGTATTCATTGTGTTGAAATATTAGAGTTGGAATTGAATGTTTTAAGATAAATTTGATATAACAAAATGAGAAAATGCAAAGTTATTCTACTTTGGTTTGGAAGATTGTAATACTCTCTCTCTTTTGTTCATCTCTTTTGCTTTAAATGTTATTTCCATTTATACTAACATAAAAGTAGAGGCATTGTATAAACATTTAATACAAAAATCATTTTAAACAAGTAAAACTAAAACTTTCTATATAACAAGTAAATCAATTAAAGCTTAACATATAAAACTATAGTATGAATACTCTTTATCTGACAATATTTGTGACACGTATCCAACAAGTTTTAAGAAACAATTCGACTTTTTTCTTCTTACATTTTCTCTACTTTTCACAAGCTCCAAAGCTGGAAGTAATGCAAGATTAAAAGAGATTCAAGTCCTAAGAAAATACTTGAATTTGTAATCATTATAGGTGACTAAAGAAGAATCAAGATGTATTGTACTAGCCAAACTACTAAAGAACTATGGTAATGACATGATTGAGTTCCTTCCATCAATCTTTGCCCATTCAGAAGACAATGAAAGCAAGAAAAGATAACAATCCACAAGTTCACCTTAAGTTTCTTCACTTGAACTTGTCAAACACAGATGTGAGAATTTGTAATAAATATCCTTTCGTAGATGGTATTATGAAAACTCACCTCTTACAAGTCTAGAAGAGCCTACAATAAGTAAGTATGACGATACCACAAGTCTAGATAAATATGTCAATGTTTATGACAAGACAATATAAAATTTCTTATAATCAATTTTAGTAACCAAAAGTTGTTAGTCACTATAGTGACTAATTTAGATACCAATTTAAAAAAAATGTTACTAAAATAATCACTATTATGAATAAAAAAATTATGATTAGTCGCTAAATGGTCACCAACTAATTAGAGACTAATTTAAAAACTAATTTTTTTAGTAACAAAAACATTCGTAGCTAATGTGTAGTGACCAATTTTCTTTGGTAGCTAAATTTCAGAAACTAATTTAGAGACCAATTATAATTTTGTATTCATAATAGTAACTATTTTAGTAACCAATCATTTTTTATTTTATAAATTGGTTTCTAAATTGGTCACTAAAATTTTAATGACTAATAATTTTTTATCACTAAAATTGGTTATGAACAATACATCTTGTACCCTAAGTTGGTTCATAAAATTGTGTATAATGAATTGCTTTAATACCTTTATAACTATGTCCAACACACAACTTTTCATGAACCATCCACATATTTTTGTCATGCTTGTGAACATTATATAACAAGTGTAGAGATTTGGAAAGGTTGCACTTAACAACAAAAAAGCCAGCAACAAACCTGGTTAAGTAGAGAAGGAGAATTGTCAAATTCATGTTGGAAGAAGTATATCAAAGTCTCAAAATCACGTAAGAATTGAAACATTCAAGAAAATATTATGCAAAAAGTGTCCCAAAGGGCTTCCAGAAAATTAACTTAGAAAAAATAATTTAAAATTCATTTTTTTTTTCTTTTAGAAGTGAATTTGGCAAACCTGAGTAATCTTATAAATTTTTTTAGATAAAACAAGTTGATTGAGTGAGTTATTATAAAGTGAGAGAGACATTGAAATGAAGTCATTCATTGTGTGTGGGTTGTTTGAGAAGATGAGAGAGATGTTGAAATGATGTGAAAAACGAAACACAGGCAATGGGAGAAAGTGAGAGAAACACAAACCCTAGTTTGGTTGGTTTCCGTCTTCCTCTGCAATTCGTGATTTGACAAATGTTGAACAGACCAACAAACAATTCTTTCACACAGGTTAAGATGCTCAATAAATGACATTTCTTTAAAAAGGATTTACAAATTTGAAGTGTAAAACTTATGATTTCCATGTCCTCAGGATGAACAAAAATTCAATTTTTATGATCCAATTCATTTTTTTATGATCCAATTATTTAATATTCATTCTATTAAAAATTCAATCTATTTTATTGGATATGAATATCAATTTAATCTACATTTTATATATTTTATGGATTAAATATCCATTCTCGAAATCTAGATTTTCAAAATGGATAATCCAAAATATTCAATCCAAATTTTCACTTTATATTTTTTGCTAGGTTAAGCTAAAGGTTAAGACGGACTAGCCCAAATTTAATCGTATTTGATTGAGTTGGCGTGACCCTGTACAAAATTTGGCCGAATTAGGCCAAATTTTGTCAAGTCGGTCTCGATCGAGATTTGACCTAGTTGGTCCTAGACAAAATTTGGAAGTATTTGGCCAAATCTGTCAAATTCTTTGGTGTCAGCCCTATGGACACAAATTTGGATCCACATCCATTATTTGGATCCAAAATGGATGTGTATTAGATTTTTGATAGAGCTGACACCATAAAATTTGGCAGATTTTTTGTCGAGGCCAACTAGGCCAAATTTCAACAAGGGATGAACTTGGATGACTTTCGAACGAATTTCGGTCGGGGACGACATGACCAAATTTGGGCTAAGGTCGAATCGACAAAATTTTAGTCGAGATCGACTTGACTGGATTCGACTGAATTTCGGCCAAGGCCGATTTTGCCTAATACGACCAAATTTTGGCCAGAGCCGACTTGGGCAAATATGGCCACATTTGGGCTAAGGCCTGATCGGTCAAATTTTGGTCAGGGTTGACTCCACTAAATTCGTCGGTCGGGACCGACTTGACTGAACATGGCCAATTTTCGATCAGCCAACTAAGTTGAATATAGTCAAATTTCGTTCGGGACTTACTTGACCGAATACGGCTAAATTTGAGCTAGTGCCGACTCGACCAAATTTTGGTCATGACCAACTCGACTGAATTTGGCCAAATTTAGGTTAGGACCGACTCGCCTAAATATAACCAAAGTTCAGTCACGATCGACTCTGTCAAATACGAACAAATTCAGGCCAATACCAACTCAGTCAAATTTTGGTCGAGGCCAACACGACCAAATTTTAACCGGAGCCGACTCAATTGAATTTGGCCGAATTTCGGTCGTGACCAACTCAGTTAAATACGGCCAAATTTCGATCGTGACCGACTCATTTGAATACGGCCAAATTTCACCCTAGGCCGTCTACGCCAATTACGACCAAATTTGGGTCAGGGCCGACTCGACCAAATCTCAATCGGGACCAACTTGATTGAATACAGCCAAATTTTGGTCGCGGTTGTCTCGGCCGAATACGGTCAAATTTTGTCTAGGTCGACTCAGGCCAATGCAGTCAAATTTGGGTTGGGGTGAACTCAACCGAATACTTTCAAAATTTGTCCAGGATCAGCTGGGCCAAATTTCGATCGAGACCGATTTGACAAAATTCTGCCAAATTTTGTATAGGGTCACGCCAACTCAATCAAATACGACTAAATTTGGACTAGTCGGTTTCAACTTTTAGCCTAACCTAACCAAAAATATAAACTGAAAATTTGGATTGGATATTTTGGATTATCCATTTTGAAAATCTAGATTTAGAGAATAGATATCCAATTCATAAAATATATAAAATATATATCAGATTAATATCCATTTCCAATAAAATGGATTTTAAATGGATTAAATTTTTAATAAAATAGATATTAAATGGATTAGATCATAGAAAAAATAGATTGGATTATAAAAAATGGATTTTTTACCCACCTTTGATTAGAATTTTGTGACACATCTCTTCGCATATTGAATGTCAGAACAGAAAACCAATAAAAAAAATATAGTCTGCCAAAATCTAAATACTTTTCTAAAATCATCTATGTAATGATAGCAGACATATACAAAAACTTCAAATTACTGTTGTTGCATAAGGTTAGCTTTCCTATTTCCGGTAAAATAATGTTCTTTCTCTTCCTTCTTTTGATCAATAAAAAGCTATTATCTGAAGAAAGATAAAAAGCAAAGAAGAACCTTGGCAATACTGCAACCAGTAAACCAAAGCACCATTATTTTATGAAAGAATCAAGTATTTTAGTGCAATAATGTGATATGTGCGACGTGAGACGTGAAACGTGCTACGTGAGACGTGGAAGGTGAGACGTGAGCGTGATACGTGGGATGGGGGACGTGCGATGTGCGACGTGAGACATGAGACGTGATACATGGGCCGTGAAACATGCGACGTGAGACGTAGGACGTGAGACGAGAAATATGAGACGTAGGACGTGGGAGGTGGGACGTAAGACGACGTGGGACATGAGACGTGAGACGACGTGGGACGTGAGACGTAAGACGACGTGGGACGTGAGATGTAAGACGTGAGACATGGGACATGGGATGTGAGACGTGGGACGTGAGACAAGAGACGTGACATGAGAGACGTGAAAAATGAGACGTGGGACGTGAGACGTGAGACGTGAGACGTGAGACGTGAGACGTGAGACGTGAGACGTGAGACGTGGGACGTGAGACGTGACACGTGACACGTGACACATGGGACGTGAGACGTGGGATGTGTAACATGGGACGTGCCACATGAGACGTGAGACGTGGAATGTGGGACGTGGGACGTGGTTCATGGGACGTGGGACGTGAAATATTAGATGTGAGACGTGGAAGACATGAGACGTGGGACGTGGGAGCGGAATGGGGGACGTGGAACCTGAGACGTGAGAGACATGAGAAACGTGGCACATGAGACGTGGGACGTGTGACGTGAGACAACGTGGGGCATGAGACGTAAGACGTGAAACGTGAGACGAGGAACATTGGACGTGAGACATGGGACGTGCGACGTGAGACATGAGAAGTAAGACGTGGGGCGTGAGATGTGGGCCGTGGAACGTGAAACGTGAAACGTGGGACGTGGGACGTGGGACGTGAGACGTGGGACGTGGGACGTGAAACGTGGGACGTGCCACGTGAGACGTGAGACGTGAGACGTGAGACGTGAAACGTGGGACGTGCCACGTGAGACGAAAGACGAGAGATGTGAGACGTGACACGTGGGATGTGGGACGTAGTTCGTGCGACGTGAGACATTGGACGTGGGACGTGAGACATGAGACGTGGGACGTGAGACGTGGAACGAGAGACGTGAGACGTGAGATGAGAGACGTTAAACGTGGGACATGAGAGTGGGACGTGGGACATGAGACGTGGGAGACGTGGGACGTGGGACGTGAGAGACGTGAGACGTGATACGTGATACGACCATAAACATTAAACCTTGAAATTTATATTCATAAACTTTAAATCTTACAATTTAATTGAAAATTTTAGAAGTTTAATAAAAGAATTGTTAATGTATCCATAAATTTGTACTAACAAATTTAAATTATACTCTTGTAAAAAAATGTATTAATGAAAAGACATTAAATACATATAAAATTGAAAGAATAAAAATATGAGGACAAAAGTAATAATTAACTTTTATTTAAGACATAAAAATAAAAATTCTGAGGATAACAACAATAATTTATATTTATTGAACTCTTAAATGAGCGAAAGGAAACAGAGGATGATCTAAAAAGTTAAACTAAGGATGAGCAAAAAATCTAATTTTCATGATCCAATCCATTTTTGCTATGATCCAATCCATTTAATATTCATTTTATTAAAAATCTAATCCATTTTATTGGATTTGGATATCAATTTGATCTACATTTTATATATTTTATGGATTGTATATCCATACTCTAAATATATATTTTCAAAATGGATAATCCAAAATATCCAATCCAAATTTTCAGTTTATATTTTTTGTTAGGTTAGGTTAAAGGTTGAGACGGACTAGTCCAAATTTAGTCGTATTTGATTGAGTTGGCGTGACCTTATACAAAATTTGGTTGAATTATGCCAAATTCTGTCAAGTCGGTCCCGATCGAAATTTGACCCAGCTAGTTCTGGAAAATATTTGGAAGTATTCGGTTGAGTTCACCCCGACCCAAATTTGACTACATTGGGTTGAGTCGACCTAGACAAAATTTGACCGTATTCAACCGAGACAACCGCGACCAAAATTTGGCTATATTTAGCCTAGTTGGCTCCAATCAAAATTCTGTCGAATTCAATCAAGTTGGCCCCGATTGAGATTTGGACGAGTCGGCTCTGGCCCAAATTTGGTCGTATTCAGCTAAGATGACCTAGGATGAAATTTGGCCGTATTCAAATGAGTCTCGGTCACGATCGAAATTTGGGCGTATTCAACTGAGTTGGCTAGGACCGAAATTCGGCCGAATTCAGTTGAGTCGGCTCCGGTCAAAATTCGGTCGTGTTGGCCTCAACCAAAATTTGACTGAGTTGGTCCTTGCCTAAATTTGGTCGTATTAAGCAGAGTCGATCGCGACCAAAATTTGGTCATGTTTAGGCAAGTCAGTCCTAACCTAAATTTGGCCAAATTCAGTCGAGTTGATCATGACCAAAATTTGGTCGAGTCGGCACTAGCCCAAATTTAGTCGTATTCGGTCAAGTAAGTTCCGAACGAAATTTGATTATATTCAACTTAGTCGACTGTGATCGAAAATTGGCCATGTTCAGTCAAGTCGGTCTCGATCGACGAATTTAGTGGAGTCAACTCTGACCGAAATTTGACTGATCAGGCCCTGGCCTAAATGTGGCCATATTTGGCCAAGTCGGCTCTGGCCAAAATTTGGTTGTATTAGGCAAAATCGGCTCTGGCCGAAATTCAGTCGAATCCAGTCAAGTCGATATCGACTGAAATTTTGTCAAGTCGACCTTGGCCCAAATTTGGTCACGTCGTCTCCGACCGAAATTCGTTCGAAAGTCATCCAAGTTCATCCTATGCTGAAATTTGGCCTCGTTCGCCCCGACAAAAAATCTGTCAAATTCTATGGTGTCAATCCTATGAACACAAGTTTTAAATAATTTAATTTGAATTTATTTTATGAAAAATAGATTTTGGATTTTGAACTTGATCCAAATATTTAGATTTGGATTTAAACTTGATCTAAATATTTGGATCTAGATTTTTAAAAACTCCAATCTATTTTTTTTGAAAAAATGGATTTGAATCGAAAATCTAATCCAATTATTTGGATCCAAAATGGATCCAATCCATGATCACCCCTAAGAAATATTGGTAAAATTGTAAATGATACCGTATATTCAATGAATAATAAATTTTGTGGAGATAATTTTTTTTATATACTAAACTCTAATCAATTCAATTTTATAAATTGATATGTATAAAGTGAGATTTTATTTATTTATATTATTAATTTACTTTATTTTTGATCTGTATGAAATTTTAACTTCATACATAAATTATCTTAAGACGATTTTAAGTAAAAAATTTGTAAAATAAAATACGTCACACATTAATTTAACAAAATTATAGTATATAAACAACGAAGGAACAAATCTACTTATTAAAAAAGATTTTAACCAAGTTTTGGATAAAATTATTTTCGTAAGATAGATCAAAAGTAAACTTTCTCAAATAAAAGTGTAAATTTTATTAAAAAAATATCATTATCCTTCATTTTGAACACACGTGTATGCTTGTTTTAAAGAATATTTTACTTGTTTTGATCACAAGTTCGTTGCTAGAGTTAATAACCCATATGAGATATTGTTTGTTTTGAATATTAAAATCTCTTCACGGTTTTGTTTCATTACAAGAATATTTTTAAATAGCAACTAATTTTAGAGACAAAAAATAATTAATCATTATTTTTTGAAGTGTCACTAAAAAACACTTAAATGGTTGAAGGAAGAAGGTGTATTTGAACTAATATTGATCTCGACTCCTAAGCTATGTGGGACTATTGGGTGTACCGAAACAAGTCCCCAATAGAGGCATATGGGAGTTTTCGTTCCCACAAATAACACAACTATTCTGATCTCAAGTCTGTCGAGTGACATCGTTAAAGTCAACCATCACATCTGAGGTATTATCCGCTTTTAAGCCTGGAGTTGAAGAAGGAATGTATACTGCCCTTGGCCTCAACTCCTAAGTCATGTGAGACTATTAGATGTACCAAAACAAAGCTCTAGTCAAGGGCTAGGAGAGTTTTCATTCCAACATACGACGCCAATTAATGTCTATAATATGTTTAATTTTTAAACAAATTTAATATCAACATTCTTGAGTATTCAAGAGTGAGTATAAGTCTTACATGAGTAGAATTGTAAAAGTTGAGCACCATATAGTAAAGAAAACCCATAACTATATTGTCTTAGGGCTCTGGGTTAGAAGTTATGTCAATTTCTTATGTGAGTTGAATTCATGTCTTATTAGTGTTGTTAAATTTTCTCGGTAAATCCTCCATCAATAATAATATAGTTGAAGATTTGTTTCGGTGATCGACTTATACCAGTACAATATTGTCCCTTATGTAAAGTCTTCTTCAGTGCACTTCAACAAAGTGTGTTCTATTATAATGAACGGTTGTACAAGTAAGGGTTGTTAGCTCAAGAAGATGCACTAATGTGAAGGGATTCACACTTGAACGAAAGATTGTTGATAATCTAAATGTAAGTTTAAGTTTTACATTAAATAAAAATGAGAAAGTTTAACGTCATATAAAGAAGACCAATAAACTAATTGCTTTAAGTGTGTCCTATTATGATAATACTTTTTGTGGTTTGAGATGCTTCCGCTTAAAAGAAATATATCAATAAGAAGTTAATTATACTATAAATAAAGGAAAAATATATTAGGAATCTAAATGTAAATCTAAGTTATACACCAAGGAAAATAAAAAATAAAATAAAATTGAACAATATATAACAAAAAGAATTGATAAAATGTATCAATTTGATTGATCTATCATATTTAAGTTAAAAATATGGATATGATAATTTTTATTTTAATATATCGTGCATGTGTATCTTAATGTATGTGTATTTAACCAATTAGTTAATGTCTTTAATGTGATAAGTTAAAACAACTATTACCTTTACATCGTAAATAATTTTATTATAATTAATAGATAAAATTTAATTTATAGTTGTTAATGATTTAAAATTAAAATAACAAAATATGAAAAGTTAATTTGTTAAATTATTTTTCATTATAATTTTTATCCAAGAAAAAAAAAATCTATATAGCTCGTTCTTTTATATATAAGAAAACCGATCCAACCTATTAAATTATAGCAGGTTCATACGCCGGACCACTTTATCATTTGGATTGGACTAAAGAAAACAAAAGACATAATTGGATTGGCCAAAAGATACGATAATGATACTTTAACCCATTTTTTTTTACTCACTTTTAACTCACCACTTCAATCACCATTAAATTATCATATCACATCACTAAAAAAAATCAAAAAAAATGATCTAATGGTGATTGAAACAATGGATTAAAAGTGGGTCAAAGAAAATAAGTTAAAATATCATCTTCCAAAAAGATATTAGAAAGAATGAAAATGAATGATAATTTGAAATAGGTTTAATCGATGTGATTTTTAGATAATATAGAGAATTATTAAAATACTCTCAGTTCAATTTTAATGAAAACTAATGTAAATTGAAAATAAAAAATGATTAATAATGAAATAAATAATTTACATAATTAAAAAAATATTAAAAAATTATAAGTTTCCAAATTCAGTATATAATCAATTAACAAAATTTGTGTTATTATAAAAAAAATTATATATATTATTATAAAATACTATAAAAAAATTTATAATCAATATTTTCTCAAGATATACATAATTCTTAAATACAAAAAATATAAACTAAAAACACACATTAATCTTGTTATTCAGTGATATTTTAAAAAAAAATGAATAGAACTAAAATATTGAACAACATCGTCACAGAATTATTAGACATATTAGATTAGAAACTGCAACACATATATAATAGGACTCGTAATTTTGGGTATTAAATATCAAGGTCAGCAAACTTTATGTACAAATCTTTCCCATCGAATGAAAAAAAAAAGGTGAATAATGATGGATCTTTTAAACAAAATAATATTAGAAAGATTTAATAATAATGAAAACTACTTAAAATTGAAATAATGTCTAACTTTAAATATTTAGGTCATAAATTTAGGGTAAATTTTTTTTATTATGTTTATCTTTTTTTCATTTTTATTTAATGTGAAGTTTATTTTCACACTTAGTTTTACAACTATTTTTTTTCCTCAAGTGTAAGTCCTTTTATATCAATACATTCTCTTAGTTGAAATTTATTCCAAATCATAACTACTTTTTATTAGAGCCGGCTTAAGGTTTAATTAGGTAAATTCTTTGTTTTAGGCCTCTAAGAAAAATACTATTTTGTTTAGTACTAATTGTTTTATTCTCAAGAAGTTTGAAAATAAATTTTAAATAAAACTATAAAAAAATGTCGTATTCTCAAGTTTGTTTTAGATCTCTTTAAATTTCTCGTCGATCACACCAAAACAAATTAGACAAACTATGAACTCTGTTAGGTCTTTAGAAGAAAGGGAGTTCACAAAGAAGATACATTAGTACATTCTTTGTAAAGTCCTATCATGTTGATGACAAATAAGAGTTTTTGCTATAGCCTTTCTGTGTTGATACCAACTAGTATCACATAGTTGAGTGAAAGCTATATATGCCTTGCATTTCGGAAGTTCTCGCTCACAGAGCCACACGAATACAGACCGATGCTTGTACGTCTACCCATTCCAAGATCGATAGAGTCTACAACGGAGTGAACCAAGTCAAAGAATTGTTTTCGAGACCAAGAATGAGTCGTAGATAGAAAGACCTCTTCTATCCACCGCTCATGGATGAGACTCTGAAAAAGAAAAGGGTTCTTACATACCTTCTTAAGTTTTATAGAGAAATGAAGTCCTTCTTTACTTGAGCATTGGTTAGTCCGCTGGCAGACTTTCTTTTGGAACTAAAACATAATATGACTTGCTTCATTTCTTTCTTCCTCGTAAGGCAAGGGCAAGAAGCCCTATTTAAAATGGGATAGATATATGGAGCGTTGTACCATCACCTGGACTAAAGTTCTCCTATTTACTTTGTTGATTAAGCAAGCACTTTTTTTTCTTTTTTTTCACTTGATAATGTTTACCCCACCTACTGACTTTTCAAGCCAGGAAGAGGACTAGTCTCTTAGTTAGCCAATAAAGATGACAAACAAGAACCGGCAAGGGATAGGTAAAGAGGTTCAAAAGAATAAATGAAAGGTTCAAGTTTTCTCGTAAAGCCCTATTGCTATCATTCCTTCCTTACAACAACAAATTGTTTCTACCCATAAACAATAAATAATTAGTTAATTACTACAACAAATTAATTTACAACTACTATAATATTCATTTGTTCTTAGTAATAAAATAAAATACACACAATTTTCTAAATATAAATAAATAGACTAAACTTGGATAGAGGATTCAACTCACCAAATTTATTTTCTCTAATTTTGGCATATTTTTCTCAAACCTTTCTCAACCAAAAATTTATTGTTGGAATCCTCGATTAGACAAGTTTATATTATATAATCGAGTGCAAATATCACGTTATAAATTAATTTTGTAGAATTAAGTTATGTTTAAAGTACACATTTTAACTTGATATAAAATTAGGTTTAAGGTCTATTCTAGTAAGATTTATTGTTTGTTGGACCTATCATACATTCAATAGTAAGTTATTATCAGACTATCTATTAATATTTAGTCTAACACTCAATATATATATATTAAGAAGTTTGTTAAAGATTTTAAATCGACTAGAAATAAAAAATTTATAATATATAAATAAATATATAAACCTCATTTTACTAATTAATCTTATAGAATTGAGTTAAGTCTAAATTATATATCAAATTTTTATAGGAAAATTATTTTTTAATAAAATTTTTTTGACAAATTTTTTACAATATACATATTCATGTGTAACACCATTTTAATGGATGAAAGAAATATATGATATAATTTTAAAAAAAAAATATTTGGTGTGCATTTGAAAAAGCTTTCTCGAACTTTGTTAAACAACAATTATTGTTAAAGTATCGTAATCCCAGTTTTTTCTGCTTTTCAAACTTGAACTTAACTTTTTGTTTAGATAAGCAAATAATTTTATTGAAAAAGGACAGATAAGACAAGATTCACCACCAAAGAATTCAAATCCAATAAAAAATTTCACCAGCCATTTTCAACTTTCAATAAACGAATAAACAAATTTCAATATTGCTTATAGTGCAGTACAATCTCTGACCAAAGAACACAGAAAAGGGAAGGAAGAAGATAAGCATGAAATTTTGTTTAACAAACAAAGAAATCTTGCTTCATATACTACTATCCTATATTTACACTAAACAAACCCATAATCATCTTCATCGATGGTTCAGTCAAATTAACCAAACCAAATCAGAGAGGATAATAATCACCAGCATCATCTCTCTCTTCACACCACTTTCTTCTTTCATGGATTGAAAATAACTTCAAACAACCATTAATGGAGATAACGGCGACAAAGGAGGCACACTAAAGATGGTTCCCATAACATCAGTGTCCCAAAACCCTTTCCAACATGATGGAGTCAAAGGGCACACCCCTTTGGGAGAGCACTCTTCTTTCTTCACAACCTTATTGTTATTATTACTTTCCTCGTTCCCTTCACTTTCTTCCTCTCTTTCTCTCTTCACACCAACCTTCATAATTGAAACCGATTCTTCAGACTCTCCAACCTCCAAAGGGAAGTTCAATATGGCTTTGCTCCCTCTCATCTTGAAAGCAGCTTTGTCATAAGCCTTAGCAGCTTCTATGGCTGTGTCAAAGGTTCCAAGCCACACCCTTGAACCCTTTCTATTGGGGTCCCGAATTTCTGCAGCAAACTTCCCCCAAGGCCTTCTCCTAACCCCTCTATAGTGCTTATCATCCTCTCTGCTATTGTTGGCATCATCCAAAGAACAAGAAACTTGACTGTTGCTGTTATACAAGGTTGTAATTGATGTTGTTGATGATGTTGTCGGAATCACAAGACCTGAAGATATGGAAGGGATTGTGATGTTTTTCAAAGAGGGTTTGCGGTTGCTGAGATTTGAGGATCTTGGAGGCTTGGAGGAAGATGAGACTTGGTTCATTGGTGTGTTGTTGTTGTTGTTGGTCATGTGAGCTTGAAATTGAAGATCTTGGGGTAGTGAGTAATCAGTGATATTTGGGATGAAAAAGGTGAAATTGTTGGGTTCAAAGGTTTGCATGGTGTGTTGAAGTGAGGGAAAAAGGGAGAAAAGTTTTGGTGTTGTGAAGTTGGAAAGGTGAAGAATTTGAATTGGGTGAGTGGAAAATGGGAGTGAGGGGATTATAAATGTGAAAAAGGTAGGAAAAGATTGAAGAAAATGAAGAAGTGGGTTGGTTTCGAAGATGGTGAGAGGAAGCATCGTTTTGTTAGTATCAATGACAATAATTGAGGTTAGAAGAAATGTCACGTCTTATGTTAATTGTCGTTTTAGGAATTTTCAAATGTCAACTTGACTTGTGTTGTGTTTTTGTGTTTGTGTGGGTCCTTGCTTCAAGAAATGACCCTTCGAGGCTACTTCGTAATCGTGGCTATCAAGTACAGAGATTATTTAAAATTTCAAGTTGATGATTTTGGTGTGTTCGTGCCATTAAATGTTATGTGTATCTGTGTGCGTGTGAATTCCTGTTTCCAATTTGCAAAAAAGAAATATTAGAAATATATACGTCATATGTGATTACGATTGTGAAGATTATAGAATGAATATGTTCAATGTATTGTTTCTATTAAATTGGTGACTTGACTCATATTTACGAGACCATGACCTATGCAACCAACAATTTAACAACTCTTCTATTGTTTGTAAGAAAATTAAAAACCCTAGAAGTAATGAAATCTATTACTATCATGTATTTTAATTTTATGGAGAATGTTAATCCTTGCCCAAAAGACATAAGGATAATTAATTTGCATTGTTCCTTCATTTTTACATTGAAAGTTGAAATACTTAAATAAATTAATTAAGATAATATAAATGTATATAACAAATTTTATAAAGATAAAAATATTCTTTTAAAGTTTTAGACAATAACCTAAACTTCTTTATATTTAATTATATTTAATTTTTAATAACATTAAAACATAGTTATTTTATTATTTAATTATTTTTTAACTTTTATTGATGAATGTTAAATAAAATATGAAACACACATGTATAACAATTATGGACATTTCTGTCTTTTAAATAAAATAAAATTATATTAATGATGATTAAGTTAAATTTAATTTAATATTTCACTTATCTATATATTTTTTATAGAATTCAATGCAAATTAATTACCTTAATTAGTACTCTTAAGGTACTAGTCAACAAGACCTTAATTTTGTTTATCCAGTGGCGGAACTTGCTCAATATTTATGGGGTGCCAAAATACACTTAAAATTTATATATTTAATTATGGATTCGTAAGATTATTGAACTCAATAATAATTGAATCAATACTAAAATTTTTAGTTATATTTTGTTTTTAATATAAATAATCATATCATCAGCAAAAAAATTCATCTTCTTTTTTATTTTGCAATCTTATTTTGATAATTTTCACTGTAGAAAATTATCTTTCTGATATAGTTGTAGAAACAAGAAGAGTTAAAATAACACGAGACGGATTAAAAAATCAATCAAGTAGATGTAATTGACTTCCTATTTTTGTCAAAGATTGATTTTGTCTATTTTCTTCCTCGGTAGCTTCCATTTTATCACTTTTAAATAATTAATTTATTCTTTTATTTCTTCATCAATATACTTATGTTTTAAAAAAAATACTAAAAGATAATTTATCATAATCTAAATAAAAATTGCGATATGTAATTAATAAAAGAAAAATATATGATAATCAAGTCACAATTAAAAACCAGTTATTAAAAAACACTTAGTACATTGTTTTTTCTTCTATATTTATAAAAATGAATATACCAAATGCTCGTAAGATAAAAAATAATATTAATTATTAAACTAATATTTCACTATCAATTGAGAAAAAAAAGAATTACTTTTTTCTTCATTAATAGAATAAAGCATATAAAAATGAGAACACAAAATAATGAATTTGTATTCAAGTTTCTTTTTTTTTTCTTCATAAACAAAAGAAAACAAAACAAGTAAAAGTCTAAAGTGAGTACAATATGTGAAAAACTAAAAAAACAGTAGAGAAAAAATAAAAAATATCTTAATAAATTTGTTTATTTTTTATTAAATTTAATTTTATGCTTTATTATTTATTAACATTAAATGTTATATTTTATAAAATAAATAAAAATATACCTATTTTAAT
>Ga0209589_1001599_pt1 | contig 37798 bp, 26 predicted proteins | sample CowpeawhiteBW_FD_187525 | JGI IMG/M metagenome (GOLD analysis project Ga0209589, IMG submission 187525) | Root nodule microbial communities of legume samples collected from California USA - Cow pea white BW (SPAdes) (version 2) | ecosystem: Host-associated > Plants > Roots > Nodule | place: USA...
AAATGAATTTGAAACAAAAAAAAAAAAAAAAGGAACTGATGGGTATCTCAAATAAATATTTTTAGATTAAAATAAATAAAATAAAGTCAATTTATAATATTTAAAGGAATCTAAATTCCACTTTATGAATAAGTTATGTACTAGTGACTTAGATTTATAGTTGTTTCTTAATATAGTATTAGACTTAAGTTAATTTAGGTTTAAATGAGTCAATTTTCTCAAATTAATTTAGGTTTAAAATTTATTTTTTAATATGATATTAGTATTTCGATGAATATAATTTTTATATCAAAATTATTTTGAATAAAAATTTCGACAAAATTCATTCTAATGTATATGTAATTTTTACTTTGATTTATTAAGATGTAGCGAAAGATGTTGAATAATAAAATTTGTGATTGAGAATAAAATAAGTCAATTGAATTATATAACTTTTACAAGTAAATCAATTTAACACTCATATTAAGGTTAAGACATTATAAAAAGAATTAATCACACAAATATTCAACGGCCTTATTTCTATTATATATATGAAAAATGATATTTTGATTATGAAATTTTTTTTTTATAATTTTAAGTGTTATTTTTTAAATGATTTTTCATTTTTTTAATATTTTAAAATTATTTAAAAGATGACACATCATGTTATAAGAGAAAGTTGTCAAAATTTACTAATCAAAATATGATAGTTCTGTATAGGTAAAATAAAGAAAAAGTAATGTATTGGGTACAGTATATCTATATGGGAATCATGATTCACTAAGGGACAAAATAGCATCTCCACTCTTGGTGTGGTGGTGTTCATAATCCTTTCTGAGCAGCAGCACCACAATATAAAAACCCCACCATTTCTCTAACCTCACTCTCTATCCCTCTCATTTGCAAAATGGTGTTCATGCAATTGTTAGGAGCCATGATCATCCTCCTCCTGCCTTTGTTAGGAGCCTTATTGGGTTATCTTTATGGGCCCTATTGGGGGCTCAGGAAAGTTCCAGGCCCACCATCTCTGCCTCTTCTAGGGCACCTTCACTTGCTGGCCAAATATGGCCCTGATGTTTTCTCAATCCTTGCCGACCAATATGGCCCAATTTACAGGTTTCTTTCTACTTTCTACTCATTTCCATCATAATAATAATAACAACAAATTCAGTTGTTCAACCATTCTCATTTTCTTCTCCTTCTCTCCATAAAGCTGTTATTCTTGCCATTATATCCAACTTGAATATTTGAAATTCAAAAGCCTCAAAAATTGTGTTGGGTGTGGATCATGTTTGGTCATGTAATGATGGGGTTATATAGTTGACTTGTGAAGGTATGTGTCATGGTGGAGGTGGTAGTGGGACACTGCATATTACCTGGGAAGAAGTAGATATAATGATACTTAATGTTTTAAAATTATAAAACAAAAATAAAACTGAGTTCAAGTCAATTTATATAGTTTATTTTTGTTTATATATATATATATATATATATATATATATATGAAAGAAAATATTTTTTTGACAACTAAATTTTCATAACTTTATCTTATAATTTGAAGTGATATTTTTTAAGTGTTCTTCTATTTTTTTTATATTTTAAATTAGATTGTAAAAATAAAGTTATCAAAATTTAGTTGTAAAAATATCATTATTTTTATATAAATAAATGAATAATATATTTACTTTTCTCATTTTACCTAATTTGACACACCCATGATCATGAATGAGTAAAAAATGTTTAATTTTAAATTAATCAAATTCAAACTTTAGACTTGTTTGGAGCTAAATAGAACTTAATTAGCTGATGAGTTAGTTGTTGTCTTGTCCCTTTTATCCGTTTTTAAAATATTTTGAAAAAATCTATTAGTTTCTTTATCTGGTAAATGCACTTTTGTGGTAAAATATAAAGTAAAAGTAAAAGAATATTTAGACACAAAAACTACATCATTATTCCTTAAATATATATATCTTTCTCCCAAATAAAATTCTTTCAAAATATTTTTTAATTCATTAAGTGTGTCAAAATTCTTATCCATCCAAATAAACAATTGGTTTTTGTTTTTTTTTTCTCACCAACTTTGTGAATTCTCTATTCAAGATTTTCACTTCACTGTTGATGATGTTGTTCCTACCCTGTTTGATGTAACAGATTTCACATGGGAAGACAACCACTAATCTTGGTAGCAGATCCAGAGCTTTGTAAAGAGGTGGGGATTAAGAAATTCAAAGACATTCCAAACAGAAGCATTCCCTCTCCTATTTCTGCTTCACCTCTTCATCAAAAAGGGCTCTTCTTCACCAGGTATGCATAAAGAACAATAATTAATTTATCACACAAGTTATTATATATTCAATAAGGTTTTCAAATATATTATCCTATCAGAAAATTGTTGATGTCACACTTGAGGGACAGAAAATATACATCAGTAGATATTTCAGATAATTACATTTCTTTATCAAGCAATTTTTCTGGATTTATTTCTTTAGAATTTTGAGTAGGATAGAGTAGGCACTGTGCTAAATATTCCTATTTTTAATTTGAGAACCAATTGAAGATTCCTTGCAATCCAATGGTTTTCCAAGATCTTTGTCTTCTAGTGAGAACAGTGTTTGATGTGCAAAATCTAACTATGGAAAAAAGAAATTGATGATGCAATTGTGCAGGGACTCACGATGGTCAACCATGAGAAACACCATATTGTCAGTGTATCAACCCTCACACCTGGCTAGCTTAGTGCCAATGATGCAATCATTCATAGAATCTGCAACACAAAATCTTGACACCCCAAATGAGGACATGATCTTTTCTGATCTTTCCCTAAGGCTAGCAACTGATGTGATTGGAGAGGCAGCATTTGGTGTCAACTTTGGCCTCTCTAAACCCCTTTCACTTTGTGAATCAATCAAGAGTGTTAGCAGTGTGAAAAACGGTGATGATGATGATGATGATGAAGTATCAGATTTCATCAATCAACACATCTACTCCACAACACAGCTTAAGATGGACTTGTCTGGTTCCTTCTCCATTATACTTGGTCTACTTGCTCCGATACTTCAGGAGCCATTCAGACAGATTCTGAAGAGAATACCAGGCACAATGGACAGGAAAATAGAGAGTATCAATGAGAAACTGAGTGGTCGTCTTGATGAGATTGTCAAGAGGAGAATGGAGGACAAGAACAGAACCTCAAAAAACTTCTTATCACTAATTTTGAATGCAAGAGAATCAAAGCTTGTATCAGAAAATGTGTTTTCACCTGAATACATTAGTGCTGTCACTTATGAGCACTTACTTGCTGGGTCAGCTACCACAGCCTTTACCTTGTCATCCATTGTCTACTTGGTTGCTGGTCACCTAGAAGTTGAGAAAAAGTTACTTCAAGAGATTGATGAATTTGGTCCATCTGATAAGATTCCCACTGCCCAAGATCTGCATGATAGTTTTCCTTATCTTGATCAGGTCAGCTCATGGTGAAATTTTGGTGAAATGTAAGATTCATATTTTGAGTTTTCAAGGAATAAGCAATCATGATGCCATATTCTAATGCAGGTGATTAAAGAGGCCATGAGGTTTTACACTGTCTCCCCGTTGGTTGCAAGAGAAACATCAAATGAGGTAGAGATAGGAGGTTACCTTCTTCCAAAGGTAGTAACACATCTTTGTCACAAATATAACTCTTATAAAATTGCGAGGATAATATGTTATGAGCAAACAATATATGCATAAACAATGTAAAGTGTGAGAGATCCTACAACTAGAGATAAGACGAGTTTATAATATACAAGTGGATGCAAACATTATCTTAGAAGTCGGTTTTTATAAAATTGAGTTAGACTTTCACATAGAGTGTTTATACTATCAATCAAATAAAAATAATCATATATGGTACATATATGGTAAGTTAGTTTTGACTTCTGCGGTAATAGTTAAGTTTAAAGTCCAATTCTTCTTTATATGAAGAGTGTTTACACTGATAATCAAACAAAAATAATCATATATGGTAAGTTAGTTTTGATGGAGGGTTTTAAAGTTATGTAATCACTGATTTTGGAAATGAGCAGGGGACGTGGGTATGGTTAGCTCTTGGAGTTCTAGCAAAAGATCCAAGAAATTTTCCTGATCCAGAGAAGTTTAAACCAGAGAGGTTTGACCCCAAATGTGAAGAAATGAAACTAAGGCACCCTTATGCATTCATACCATTTGGAATTGGTCCTCGGGCATGTATTGGTCAGAAATTTTCCCTACAAGAGCTCAAGCTTACTCTCATTCATTTGTACCGAAAATATGTGTTTCGTCATTCCCTTAACATGGAAAAGCCTGTAGAAATGGAATATGGAATGGTTCTCAACTTCAAGCATGGTGTCAAGCTTAGGGTCATAAGAAGAACACAATAAAGTGGATTTGATACCAACAAGATTGGACTTAACAAAGCAGAATATACGCTAATTCAAACAAGTGTAATATGCTCAGATCTAAGCAAAACAATGCTTATAGGATATTGAGCTTTTATGCAGATTTTATAAAAGAATAATCATGTTCTAACAAAAAACAGATTCTCCCACTGGTTTGTTGGGTAGTACAATTCAGAAAACCAATTCATTAGACAAAATATTCAAAGCTCCAAATTGGAACTTCTGACATTGTCACCATCTTACAATTTTCACTCTATTTGCTCAGTGATAGCCATTTTCTCTTTGAAACATCTTCACTTATACAATATCCAATTTACACCTTAATCCAACCTATAAATAGACCTTTTCGCAGTACAACTCCCAATAAAAAATCAATTATTAAGACTTAAACATAATAGAAGAATCTAATTTAAAAAACTAGTTATTAAATGAAAGAACCTCAAGGCTTCAGTACAACAAATCTCACTCTTGAATTATTTTTCTGTTGATTAGGCCTTCTTGCAGTCTCTTCATATATATGTATAATCATGATACTACCCATAAAAATTGATCACACAAATACAGATTTCTAAAGTAGAGTATTGAGGAGGGAAAGCACAAAAGCTACTGCTACAGTTGTAATTAAATTCAGAGATCGTTGAACAACAAGATGTTGAAGTGTTGAACTTCATGGAAATAAGTACATATGAATACAATCAATCAATTGAATCATCCGTTTCACCGTGGCTTCTTATCCATGTAGGTGGGTAGGTAAAGTGGCCTAGAAAAGTTGGTTGAAGGGTCAGAAGCACCGATGCTTTTGGAATCTCCATTTGAGAAAACCGCTGTCCTTTTGAGAAACTGAAACTCATCCATGGACTGTTGCCTCTGAGATCTGTTGTATTGATGACTGCTGGTTTTCTGCTTTGCCTTGGTTGACTCGGTCAGGTTCATGTAACTAGGCCTAGTAGTACTGTTGCTACTATCCTCTGTCCTCTCACAAGGCAAGGAAACACTCCCAGATATTGGTGTCATGGATGTGCATATTGAAGATGAATTAGAGCTCTCATCATAGTGAAACTCAGAACTAGGACTTGAGGATGAACGAGTGGCTTGGCCAATTTGGGGAGGTCTGGCTGAAATCCTTGTGGTGACATTGTTCTTTCTGACTTTGACATTGCATGGTTCTGAATTTTTTTTTGAATTTATGAGGTCCACACATTTCTTTGGAGGAGGAGTTTTCTCTGTGGCATCAGCATGATGACGAGTTTGTTCCATCAATCTACTCTCCCATGGCTTTGCTGCCATCCAACGTTCCAACCAACTCCATCCCCAGTTAGCCTTGTCTATCTCTTGCTTGTTCAAAGAGGTGTTGTTTGCTCTTGAATTTGAAATGGGGGTTGATCTCCATTGCTGCAAAAGTCAACTGTTAGACATGTTTATTGATAAAAGTTGCATATTTTCTCAATCTGTTGGTACCTACCTTTTGGGCAAGAGAGTATGCAATTGCTCTCTCCCTCTTGAAAGCTCCCTCTTGCCTCATTTGCAGTTTTGTCTTCACATCTTCCAGTGATCCTTTGCTATCACACCAACCATCCTGCACACAAGTTGACAAAATATGTTTCTCACAAAATCTTCTGTAGAGATAAGATGTGCAAAACAAATTTGTATGGCATGGATGATGGTTTAGGAATTTGACAAAAACTTATATGCAATTTCTTAAGTGCATGAATATATAAAGTTTGCAGACAAGTATGAGTGATGATCCTCCCTTCACTCCACTTGAATGTTTCAAGACAAAAGTGCAGTTAAACTCAATTTATAATCAAACCAAACAAGAGGTCTTTTCAATTTTAATTTTTGATTGACCCCATCTGAAAACAAAGCACAGGTTAAGTGTTTTTAGTGTAGTTCTCCAATTAAAATTGCATTTTTAGTCAGCAAAGGTTATATAAAACAAGAATTCCGATTGAAACAGTACCAGAAACATCTAAAGATCTCCATTAAGTTTAGTCTAGGTAATTCCTTACATGCTTTTTGTAATCATCAGTAATTATCATTAGTGTTTTACCTTGGTGATGATTCATGTAATAAAAGTTTCATTTTTGAGATGAATCTCCAATTCTTATCAGTGAAAAACACTGACAACAACATCTCAGAAATTGTATGCAAGTTTTGTGTGAGGAAATTATGAGACATTACCTCAGCTTCCTTGTTGAGTTCAGCCTTGGTGCGGCGTTCATTGAGCATGTTTTGCACAGCTTGCCCCTCCATGGACATTCGCACGCGCCGCGCCCTCACACGTGCCTGCACACGAACCAAGGCCTGCATGCACCTCAGTGTTACTGCAGCCTGCTTCCTCACAAGTCTACCCCTTACAAGAGCTTGAAGCCTCACCACTCCCTTCAAAGCCCTCAATGCCCTTCTTGCCTACAAACATAACAACCAAATCATAAAAATCCAACACAACAAGAAAATTCCAAGAACATTCTAGTGTTCTGAATTGCAGAACACAACAAAACCTGTGACAGCAATCATATGACAAAGCATATAAAGTAAGTGAAAATTGTCTCTTGCAAGATGAATTAGCCATTGGAGTTGAGTTATATCAGAATTCAAACCGTAACACATACCAAGAAGGCACGAAAAGCAGTTTGAATTCGTGTGGCAGCCCATTCTTGCTTGAGGAGTTTGAAATCCTTAGGTGGAGCTCTGACAACTGTGGCCACTGCAGCGGTGAAAGAATCGGAAGCCACACTGCCATACTCGAATTCTTGAGATCTGTTCTCCCCTGCAGAAGAACTCTTCCATAGCCTCCACTTCTTCTTCTTCCCTCCCTGAAACCACCCAACAGTTTTTTCCTCACTCAATTGCCACCAAAACAGAAACAGTAACCATAAAAATGGTGGCTTGGTAGCAAGAAACAACAATCAACTTACAAGTTCGTTCTTGCTGTTGAGTCCGATCAAGGCCTTCACCCATTTTCCAGATGCACCCATTTGGCTGGTGAAACTGCTTGATGCTAAAGATGCAAGCTTTGGCTTGCTTTAAGGGAGGGGGAAATGGAATTTAATGAAGAGAGTTTGGTTTTGGGTTCGTGATTAATGAGTTGTGATTGAAACTGAGATGGGTAATAATGAAAAAGAATTATGTTGGAGAGAGAAGAATGTGGTTTTAATGTTTTTGATTGGTCGTGGGTTTGTGTCGTGCGTGCCGTTTTCCGAGATTTGAAATTCAAACATGAAACGGATAAAGACATGTTCTGTTATCTCCCGCTCCATTGGGACTACGTCGTTTCAGAGTTGTGAAAATGTGGTGATTTTGTTGTGTGGGACCCTCTTCATATGGGGAAAGAAAGAGAAAGTGAAAAGGTTTTGGAATGAAGAAGAAGAAGAAGAAAGTGAGAGAATAGTTACACCTCAAAGTTTGTAGTTGTATAAGTTCATTTGCTTTAACTCTAATTCAATATTTAAAGAGTCATAATGAATGAGATTAATAATAAGATCTGACTTTTGCATTTTGAATTCAAACTATGTGATTCTCATAGTTGAAGAATAAATTCTACTACTTCCTTTATGTAGTTATGGTTTTGCTTCTATAAACTTTTACTCTCAAAATTTAAACTAACATTATCTCTTTATTCCTTTTTAATCTTATATTCTATTTTCAATTTTTTTTTCCTTACGTGTGATAAATATCTTATTGTTCGTTTTACTAATTATATCCTTTTTCTTAAGAATTTAAAGAGGAAATAATTGATGTTTTATTGAAGAAAGGAGATAAACTATTTTATTAAAAAAAGGTATATGAGACAAGGAAATGCATGATGTTGTGTGTAAAAAAAATGCTAAAATAATAATGATATTACTGAAAAAATAAAAATAATGAAAAATAATGCTTTTATAAATTTATACATTTCCTCTTGCTACAGAAGTCTAAATCATAAAATTAAGATATAAGGCTACTGGAGAATGTTAACATAATATAGAAACAGTATTAAAGAAATTTTTGAATCTTAAGAATAATAAATTTTTCATCTTACAAAAATATATATTTCTGACAACAATCAAAATAAAGTGAATCCCTCTATAAACACAGATTCTGAAAATATTTATGATGAAACAGACGATATCATAAATGAATTTTGTGATAAACTACATTTAGAAGAAGAAGATGAGTGACAATGAGAATACTACTAAAAAAAATGAGTTATGTTATATAAATAGAAAGATTTTATATTTAAATATTTCTTATGATAAAATGAAATGATTACTTAAACAAAAGTAATATAAAAGTAGTGTTCACCATATATTAAATTAAAAATTGATAATAAATTTTTAAAAATAAATGAAAAGATTGTAAGATTTTGACTTTCCAATCTCGATGTTCGGAAAGGGAGAAAAGGAAAAGACATGGAGTGGACCATTTAATTCCAAAGGAGAAATGCCTTTATATGTTTAAACTGTTGTTGAAGCGTTTGATTTGATTGAAGGGTTCAGAGAAAGAGAAAGATGAGAAAAAGGAAAAAACAAGAAATTTGAATGATGAAATATAAAAATAACAAAAGAAAGTTAACTCAACTGATATGGGACCCTATAATCCAAGGACTTTCACTTTCATCCTCGGATCCTCCTACGCCAGCTCACAACTTTATATTTTATGTCTTTATTTAAACGTGTAGTGAAGGGTAGAAAAATTAGATAAAAATAAGTACTAAAGATAAAAGGTGAGAAAAAAGTGTTTGGATTACTTTGGATTAAAAGAATTAAGAAAAAAAATAAAAAAGGAATTCTTTCTTTAATTGAATAATTCATTTCAAATTATATTCTTACTCTTCAAGATCATGTTTAAAAGTAAACCACTCAAGCAATAAAGTAAATAGTATATACATGATACATATACATGTAAAAATGGTTGAAATTTGCAAATCAATTCAGTCCATCATGAATTCGAGTTAGGTTGAATTAAATTTTTTTTTATAAATTTTAATATGGTTAATTTTTGATTTGGTTCACCTAAAATCTGGATCGGGTTAAACTCACTTCACCAACTCAAGGTTCACACAAATATTTTTTAGGGTTAATTATGTTTTTCGTCCCTCAAGTATTGTGTGATTTTGTTTTTAGTCTCCCAACTACCGTTTGCTCCAATTGGGTCCCTCATGTTTTGAAACGATTGGAAATAGTTCTCATTTTTGGACGCCGTTAGTTTTGTTTGACACCTGGCAAACAGACTGCCATGTATGGATCCCGTTTTAAGCTGTGTAACCCATCTACGTTTTCTGCATGTGCTAATTAAAGAGCAGCTTCAATTAAGTAAAACGAAAGCATTAAACCTGTCTGAATTAAAAAGAAGGTGGCTATTCGAATTAAAAAGAAAGGGAAAGGTCATTTGTTTAGTGGGAGAGTAATTTTGTCTGAACGAAAGCGTTGTAGAGACCAATCGAGGGCTTGAGGGAAGGGATTAAACCACTACACAACAATCAGGAGCTTGAGGATAGGGATTAAAGCATTGAAGAGTAGAATCGGGAGCTTGATGTAAGGGATTAAAGCATTGAAGAGTAGAATCGCGACCTAAGGTTAGTTCGTTCCTTCATGTTTTTTTTTATTATTGGTTTGGTTTGGTTGCATTTTTTGGTTCGTGTATGGTTCTATTTGTTTAGTTTGTCTATTGATTGAAAATGTAGGGCTGGAAATGGGGTTTGCAGTTGCTTTTCATCATATGGGTAGGTTCGAAAGGAATAAGGAACTTAAATACGTCGGGGGTGAGATTCATGTAGTTAAAGGGATCGACCCATATTTTTGGTCTTATTTTGAAGCATTGGGCATCGTCAAAGAGTTTAAATACGGGGGTGATGTTAAACTATGGTGGAAGGGTTCAAAATAAAAGCTATTAAACAATTTACGAATGCTGAATGATGACAAGGAAGCAATGACATTGGCTAACTTTGCATGGGAGACTAAGGAAGAGGTTGATATATACGTTCAACATGTACCTAGTCAGCCTGAAGTCGTTCACTTTATTTGTGATGGTGTAGTAGAGGAGGTAGTGGCTGAAGAGAATTTGGTAAGAGAAGAGGAATTTATGGGTGAAGAGAATGTTGTACGCCAAGAGGAAGTACTGGGTGAAGAGAGTGTGGTACGAGAAGAGGAAGTATTGGCTGAAGACAATGTGGTTGTAGAAGAGGAAGAAGTGGCTACAAACAATGTGGTTGTAGAAGAGGAAGTTATGCCTGAACAGAATGTGGTTGTAGAAGAGGAAGTTGTGGCTCAACAGAATGTGGTAGCAGAAGAGGAAGTAGTGGTTCAAGATGTTAATTGTAAAGATGAAGAAGGTTAGCTGGAGAGAAATTAGATGATAGTGAAGAATAGGGGGTGGCAGATGATGATGATGGATTTGGGATGGATATTGATCCACCTGTTAGGAAGATTGGGCCTGTTTTGGATAGGTGGAAATCATTCAAACGGAATTCAAGCAGAGTGAACAGGAAAAGAGATATTGGTCAAGGGGCATTTGTGACAAATGAAGAAGTTGGAGTGCATGACATTAATGAGGACTACAATACAAATGACTTAGATTCTGATGTTGACAGTGATGAGGGTGTTGTCACAGTTGGTCCCAAGTTTTGTAAGTTCAGACCTGAAGATATGAATAAAGAATTCAAATTTAAATTGGGAATGGAGTTTGGATCTTTGAAGGATTTTAAACAAGCTTTAATGGAGCATAATGTTCTTAATGGAAAAGAAGTAAAATTTGTTAAAAATGATCAGAAGAGAGTGAGGGCAATTTGTAAGAAGAAATGTGGTTTTCTAATCATGGCTAGCAGGGTTGGAGGGAGGCAAACCTTCAAAGTTAAGACACTTATTGGGCGTCATAAATGTGGAAGGGTATTTGGAAACAAAAATGCAAATAAGGACTGGATTGCTCAGGTCCTTATAGACAGATTTATGAATGTTGGTATTATGAATGTGGCTCAAATAATTGACGAGGTGAAGAAGACATATAGTGTAGTCATAACACCATGGAGGGCTGGGAAAGCAAAATAGATTGCCATGGTAGAAAACCCAGAGGATTATGTTCATGCGTATTACAAAAGGGGTGCCTACAAGGCTTCCTATGGCCCTCAAATTACCCCAATCAATGGACAACAATTTTGGCCAAAAACTAATCAACCTGAACTACTGCCACCCATTTACAAAACTCCACCTGGGAGACCCAAAAAGCTAAGAATAAGGGAAGCTGATGAACATGTCAGCCATTCCAAACTTTCAAAGAAGAATATCATCATCAAGTGTAGCGGGTGTAAACAATTAGGACATAGCATAAGAAGCTGTAGAAGGGGAATCATAAATAGAAAGGTAAGCGCACATCTGTAATATTTACAATTTCTTTCCTTCCTAAATACAACTTCTGAATCTTTAATTCATACCCAATTGGCAGGGACAAATGCATACAACTGGTAGTGCAGCTAGCAACACTGCTCGAACATCAAACCAAAGCTCCACCAATAGAACCAGATCCACACCACGGGTTGCAGCAGCCATCAACCAAGGAGAAAGAGCACCAACCACCATAAGGAGAAGAAGAATGGGAACACAGGTTTTAGGGTCTCAAGCAAGTACTGGAACTTCCGCACAGCCCATGTGAATGTGAAGGAATCAAGCTTTTTTGTTGCCTTTTTTGTATGGTGGACCACTTTTCTAGAATACAGTGCATAGTGATAGTGGACCACTTTTTCTGAATATTGGGCATAGTGATAGTGAACCACTTTTTTGATTGAAGAACTATTAGATTATTGTATTGACAATTATGGACCACTTGTCTGCTACACTTTATTGACTGCTCATGTTGGATAACTTTTTATTGTTTATCAATGAAAACAATTCAGACCACTTTGTTATGTCAGTAAATTATGTTGTAATTAATTCATATGTGGTCATTGCCGTGAGTTTTGTTTCAATATGCTCAATCTGGTAATAAGCAAAATTTGCACATTCTGAGATTCATGGGAAATAATAAGTGGATATGTTGCAGTAATGAAAAACTAATCCGGATAACAGTAATAAAAAATTAATCACTGTTACAAGTTCCATTTCCATTCCAAAAACTAACACATAACAGTAACCAAATGTTTCAAATTCCATTACCATTCCAAAAATATAATTATCAGAAATACAAAACATTTCCCACTAAAGTAATCTCAAACATTACAATTAACTTTGAACAACAACATGAACACCATTACAATTGTTGAGGCCCACGATATCACAAATAAAAAAAACAGGAATGTCCCAATTTTTTTCTCTTGTTGCAATTTCATCTTCAACTTCTCATTTTTCTTCATCAAATCCAGTATAATTTTCTCCCTTTTCAAAGAAACTTCATCTTCTTCACCTTTTTTCCCACCATCAACTCTTTTTCCACCATTGACTTCACTTTCAGTTTCTTTCCCTTGAAAATCGAATTCCTCATCATCAATCATCAACCCATTCAAAGTAATTACAATGTAAATTGGTCTGCGGAAGAAAAAGATGAAACCATTACCACAAATACAAAAGCAACATCCAGTAAAAGTAACAGAATTTCCAACTTACAGCCCAATTTCGACATCTCCAAAATAATCTGCCTTTGTTTTTCAAAGTAGATGCCTTTAGGAGCAACAATCTTGATAACATTTAGTGGATGAAAGAACAATTAGTGGATTTTTCATTGATTATCCAGAAAAATATAAAGGGTATATGTTTTACTGTCTTACCCATAGTACAAGAATCGTTGAAACTGGAAATACTCGGTTCATTGAGAATGGTGAAACTAGTGGAATTGAAGCTTCACGAAATGTGGAGATTAAGGAAGTTAGAGTACAAGTTTCTATAGCTAGTGCTTATTTATCAAGAGTTATTGTTCCATATGTTGTAGAAACTCACAACAATCAAGAAGAACAACAAATTAATGATCTTGAGGTTAACAATGAACCAATAGTAGAACAACCACAATAAATAGTATTAAGAAGATCTCACAGAGATAGAAAGTCTGTTATTTTGAATGACTATGTGGTTTATCTACAAGAGTTAGAAAATGGCTTAAGTATTGATAATGATCCAATTTCTTTTTTAGAAGCCATTAATGGTGATAATTCTGATAAGTGGTTAGATGCCATAAAAGATGAGTTTAAATCAATGGCACATAATTACGTATGGGACCTTGTGAAATTGCCAGAAGGATGCAAGAGAGTTGGGTGTAAATGGGTCTTTAAGACTAAACATGACTCTCAAGGCAATATTGAACGTTACAAGGCCTGACTTGTTGCCAAAGTTTTTACTCAGAAAGATGGCATTGACTATAAGGAAATATTTTTGCCTATTTCTAAGAAAGATTCTTTTAGAATTATCATGGCATTAATAGCTCATTATGATCTTGAGTTGCATCAAATGGATGTTAAAACTGCTTTTTTGAATGGGGATTTAGAAGATGATGTCTATATGGACCAACCGGTGGGGTTCGCTGAAGAAGGAAATGAGCACATGGTGTGTAAACTTAAGAGATCAATATATGGACTTAAGCAAGCTTCTCGGCAATGGTATCTTAAGTTCAATGATACTATTGTGTCCTTTGGATTTAAAGAAAACACCGTTGATCGGTGTATATATCTGAAGGTCAATAGGAGTAAGTTTATATTTCTGATCCTGTATATTGATGATATCTTGCTTGCGACTAATGATCTTGGTCTATTAAGTGAGACTAAGAGGTTTCTCTCTAATAACTTTGAAATGAAAGATATGGGTGAAACATACTATGTGATAAGAATAGAAATATTCCGTGACAGATCACAAGGACTGTTAGGTTTGTCTCAGAATGCATATATTAATAAAGTTTTAGAGAGATTCAGAATGGATAAATGTTCAGCATCTCCCGTTCCAATACAAAAAGGAGACAAGTTTAGTCTCATGCAATGTCTAAAGAATGATTTGGAACGGAAACATATGGAAAATATCCCTTATGCATCTGTTGTTAGGAGTTTGATGCATGCTCAAACATGTACGAGGCCATATATTAGTTTTGCAGTTGATATGTTTGGTAGATACCAAAGTAATCTAGGACTAGAGCATTGGAAAGCTGCAAAGAAAGTTTTAAGATACCTACAAGGAACAAAGAATCACATGCCTACTTATGGAAAATCTGATCACCTTGAGGTGATAGGTTATACAGATTCGGACTTTGCCGGCTATGTGGATACAAGAAAGTCTACATTTGGTTATGTGTATCTTTTAGCCGGAGGAGCGATTTCATAGAAAAGTGTGAAGCAGTCTGTCATTGTTGCATCCACCATGGAAGTTGAATTTGTGACATGCTTTGAGGCCACAATTCAGGCTAATTGGTTGCAGAACTTTATTTCAGGACTTGGAGTAGTTGACAGTATTTCCAAGCCGCTGAAAATTTATTGTGATAATTCCGCAACAGTCTTCTTTTCTAAAAATGACAAGTATTCCAAAGGTGCTAAGCATATAGAGTTGAAATACTTTGCCGTTAAAGAAGAAGTTCGGAAACGTAAAGTGTCAATAAAACATATTAGCACAAATCTTATGATTGTTGACCCTTTAACAAAAGGGTTACCGCCCAAATTGTATGTTGGCCATGTAAAGAATATGGGCATTATGTCTACTAGTGAATGTTAAATGTTGAATGTTAATGTTTTTAATGTTTATGTGACACTCTGAGCTCCCTAATGTATAAATTTCTGAAATCAGTGTTTTCTTCTTTATGTTTATGCATGCAAATTATGATGAAGAAAACAAATTATGTTATGTTATTGCTTTGTAAAATGACATTATGTTTGAACTCATTATGGACTTATCGTTTTTAAGGTCATATTAAGGAGAAAATGATGATATAGTAGTACATGGAAGGAATCATGTCGATCAAATGATGTGTGACTGTTGTGACTCTTATTATTTATGTATATTTAATTATGAATAATGATGGAACCAATTTATGCAAGGTCTTTTAATGCACATTATGTTTATGTATTAAATCACATCATGTTATGACATCATATGAGTCAAGTGGGAGAATGTTAGAATTAATTGACGAGTTAATTCTATTAGTGATTCATTTGAAATATTATGATGGACCCAATTGTGATTTAATAAAACCTAAAGACTTATTGGTTATTATTATGGGAAGTGATAATAAAATAAAATAAAGATAAAATAAAATAAAATAAAAACCAACTTGATGGACGTTGGTTTATAAAAAGGGATTGGGGTTCGGTCTCTGGCCATAAGGTTCTTTTCACAGTAACCCATCAAGAACGTGTGAGAAGAGAAAGAAAGGCAAAGAGATAGATTGAGAAACGATGATTGAAGAGCACACAAGATTACACAAATTTGAAGAACGCATATTCACAGGATCTCTCATGGATCAAGGTTAGTGTTCTATTATGTTTTATTGTATGAGAATTATAAATCTTAAAGATCCTTAATTAGTTTTACAATTCATACTTTCATAGATACTCTTGAACCTATTCAACTCAATTTTCTCTCCCGAATGACCGAACTTTTGTCTCATGTTTTGGTCATCAACTCTTCTTCAATTTTATCAAAATCTTTCATTTAATACTCAACACCCCAAAGTAAAATAACTTCAGAAATACTCATTTCAATGTAACTACTTTTATTCGTGGTAGAAATGAATCAAATAAGAAATGAGATTTGATTTTAATTTAAATGTCATGAAAATAAAAAAAAAAATGCAAACCTTTTTATTATTGATACAATATATTCTTACAATGACAAACTTGAGAAATAAATAGAACATTCATCCAAATCCATGACTGAATTCCACGATAAACAATCATATTAACAAATAAAAATGTAAAGAAATAGCAAACAAAATTAAACAGCGAAGTAAAGCTAACGACACGTACATAAATCTCTAAACCACCACCATTTCACCATTAGAAAACAAATCCTAATTTACAAGAATGTTTTCGCAGAGAGAAATTAAAAAAAAAAACCATATATCTAATTTATAAAAAAATTATGTTAAACTTCTTATTATCCAACGTTAAACATATAATTTATATGTCAAACTCTATATAGTACGCCGGACTATAAGAAATCTGACACAAATCAATTTCACTTATTTATAAAATTATCACCACGTATTCTTTTTTCTTGCATTTCTTCACAGTTGAACGTAAATTAGGTTACGTAAATAACTATTTTTATGTTCTCACCTATATGCTAACATAGTCACAGTTCTACATAAGAATCTCTTGTACAATTTATTATTTTATGCGTCTGTCACATTTATGCGAGAGGCACTGAAATTGTTATTACACAATTTTTACTTTATTTTCATTCTGATATATAATTTTCATATATATTTCATTATTAAATCCCAAACTTTAAAATAATAATTCTTTAAAACAATTTACATAAATAGATTTTAATATCTTAAGAAATACACTATAGAAAAACATTTTCACTCTCTATTTTACATTGAATGGCAATACATCACACTCTTACGTAGCTTCTAATGTTTAAGTTTCTTAAAGTTAATTATGTTTAACATGATACATTTTTAATAGCTTTCTAAAATTTAGGCTTAGGTTGATTATAGGACTGAAATGAATTTTTGTCACATAATTTAAAAGAAGAAACAAAAAATGACATTACAAGACAATTCTTAAATCATAATCAATTTTAGTGACAAAAAATTGTTAGTCACTATAGTAACCAATGTAGTTACCAATTTACAAAATAAAAAATATTGGTTATTAAAACAGTCATTATTATAAATAAAAAATTATAATTGGTCGATAAATTAATCATAATTAAAAACTAATTTAGAAACTAATTCTTTTGGTAGCCAAAATCTTGGTAGCTAATGTTTAGTAACTAGTTTATAAACTAATTTATTTGGTAGTCAAATACTTAGTAACAAATTTAGAGACCAAGTATAATTTTTTATTCACAATTATAACTATTTTAGTCACTAATAATTTTTTATTTTGTAAATTTATATATAAATTGATCATTGCACTGACTAACAATTTTTTGTCACTAAAATTAATTGTTAATGAAGAATTTTCTTGTAGTATATTAAATTGTAATAATGTACGTAATATTTAAAGATCATATATAAAGTAATTATTAATAATATAAATTAGAATTATTCATATAACTATATCATCGATAATTGTTTTCCTCATAAAAACTGTAGCTTTAACTATTATTTTTATTTGTTTATTAATTTTCTGTAACAGTTTTCTTTTTCTCGTTTCTTAATTACTTAAATGTCACATAAGCTACCTCAAGAACCTTAAATGACACAGAAACATTTTCTTGTCACTACAAGAAAAATGCGTATTAGAGTGGGCCAAAAGCCGACGCAAAGTGTTAAAAACGGACTCTAAAAGATAGTTAGCGTCGCTTTTGCGTCCTCCAAAAAGCCGACGCCACGACCATGGATGCAAATCCGACGCCGAAGTGGACGCACTTAGAGTGGGTCAAGCCCACGATAAAGCCGACGCAAAAAACAATATTTAAAAAAAAATAATATTAATTCAATATAGTAATCACACCCAATAAAATTATCACTGCACAATGCATAATCATCTACCCAAACTCCAAAAATGAAAAATGATATACCATAAAAGATAAAGTCTAAAAATGCACTTCTCTAGTATACATTGCAATAAAATGCTATTTATTCTCTAGTATCCATCTGCACTTAACAGGCATTATCCATGGTAATTTCTATATTCTAATAACCCCTTTTAATTCAACTTTGAAGATCCTTTTGCCATGAAAAAGTTTCTCTAACTTTGATTTAATATGGAAGACGGAAAGTTACTTGAAAAGTTTCTCAATATAGATCTAGGCAACTATACTGAATTTATCTACTTTAAGAGGCCTTCTTCAATGGGTTGTTGTAGATATGTATGGGGTTTACATAAGAATGATACCTATAATTAAAAGACCTACACACATTGCCGGCAACTATAAACAATGCATTCAAAACAAATTATACCATATACAATGTCCAAAAACTCACCTTTAATGTCCACGGCAACACAAGCTAAACCTTCAGCCAACACAACACTTCTCTGAACACCTTCTCAATCACCTTTCCACTTCAACATTTGGGACCCTTTAATAACAAACAAGTTCTCAACTTTTAGGTTACTTACTGCATATTAATAACCAATACAAACATAAAGGTTTCCATTGCTTACCAAGTACCTTCACAGAGCACAATATGTGCTAGATTGCCACAAATCGGGGATGAACTCGCTACAGCTTGCAATGTCCAATAAAACCACAAACTCGAACACCCTTCAAGCTCAACGAAACCACCACTTTGCTCGTCTCTCACGATAACCCCTTTGTCGATCTTCAACGAAGCTCAATCCACTACAAAACACTATATATAGGGCTCACAAAAATTGGAATGGAAAGGGGAAGAGAATCAAAACGTTTTCAAGAAGGTGGAAGGGTTAGTACAAACAGAGAAGGGGTAGGGGAAACTCGCATGTTCGGAACCAGAGAGGGGAGAGGGAAATGGGTTCTTCGAGAGCAGAGCGTGGAAGGGAAATGTTATTTTCGCGAAAAGGGGAAAGTGAAAGGGGGAAAGTGAAAGTTGAAACGACAATTGTAAAATTAAATATTTTTGAAATGAATCACATTCGTTAGCGTCGGTGTGACGTTGGATTAGCCGACTCCAGCACAGTCCGTCTCCAAGCCGACGCCAAATATTGGACGCTAATACATTACATTCTTGTAGTGTGTTATTGCTTCTGATAAACATCGTGATTTGTGCAACGAAATTGATTCTATTAATTCTAGCCATGCACTTTCGACTTAATCAGTGTCATCAAATGTGACCTTCACATAACAAAAAAAAGACTATAGGATGAACAAAGAAAAGTTTCTTCTAACAATACAAACATAAACATGAAAACATGAAAGAGATTCATAATTTAATATTTTCCTCCTCACATGTGTTATTGATTCTTTCTTCAGAGGATTTGTGTACAGAGAAAGCATCATCAGGATTATCAGCATTAACGTAAGAAGATGAATGACTAGAAATTGAGGAAGAGGTAGGTTTTCTAGGATGATATGCTGAGATTTTCTTCCCTTTCTCCTCATAGATCACAACATCATCTTCTTCATCAGGAACACACTTTCCACCAAGTATAATCGTTTTCATCCACACAGAATCATCTCTCTTTAATTTCTCTGTCGTCTTCACACACACAGAAGAATCATCATCATCTGTTTCCACCTTCGAATTCATCAACACAACCTCGTCATGATCCACTTTCACCTTCTCTTTTGTCTTCACCAACACACCCTCTTCACTTTTCAATGCCGCTTTCTTCGATCCACCCTCCTGATCCCAATTTCTCGCCACTGAAAAACTCCTCGGCATCATCCTCCTGCTCAGATTAAACGACAACCTTCGTTCAGAAGTTGCTCTTTTCACAAAGTTAGGGTTCACTTGAGGGTGCTGCTGCAGTGCTGGGGGAAGAGGTAGCACCTTTACCATCATCTCATTGTTTTGTGTTTGTGTTTGTGCTCCATCTGATGTACTAGGTTGTTCGTGTTCTGATGAGGTTGTCGGTGGAGTGGTAGATTCGTTCAAAACATTTTGCTCTTCGGAGATTGAGGGAGGTGGTGATGTTTTTTTTCGAACAATGCACAAAGCTGTGATTATAGTAATGCTTGTGGCCAATCCAGCCATGAAGAATGAAACATAAAGAAATGGATCTATGAGAGTGATGTTATTCTCATTAGGGACTATTCTTCCCATAACTTTGGAATTTGATCTCAGATTTCTTCTACCAGTGTAGATCACTATGATCTATGCTCTTATACTCTCTTTTTCCATCATCATCATAATAATAATCATAATAATAATAATAATAATAATTATTATTATTGTAATGATTTTGCTTCTTTCCAAATGTTCTGGGAACTACTGTGATACACAGAAATAGAATTCATGAAAATGAAATGTGTTGCAACTTTGTTTTCCATTGGCCTAGTTGAGGAAAACCGAATATGATTGCTTGAATATAGGAACTGAGGGGAAAGAAATGAAAATGAAAACACAAAGACTAAACATAGAAAGTCTCTTTCATTGGTTTAGGTTTAATCTAATTTCTATTAATTAACATTCCAAATAAAATTCAACTCTTTTTATTATTCTTATGTGTCATTCTCAACTTGCATTTTTTTTTGTTGGCACTTTATGTAAATAATATTCCCGAATTATATATATAATTACTTTTCTTGTTTAGGAAATTTGTAAACTATGTTGCTTTATTCTTAAGATTTTAATCAATAACTAATTAGGTTAATTTTTCGATTAATATAAATAAGATTAGTGATAAAAAGAAGTCAGTTTTTTTTTAAAAAAAAGTTAAATAGAAAAGATGATGTTTCGCACTCTTGCATTTTTTTGTATAAGTCAACATTCCAATGCTTTTGAAAAGTTGCAAATACTACAAAACGTTCCTCCATAGTTGACGAAAATAAAGTTTAGATTACGTCATGGTTATGTTTAAGTTTTTAATAAAATAATGGCGTTCATATATATTTACTAATTCAAAATAATTTGACTTCTTCATACTGATACTTTTCTTTTCCTTTCCGTCCTCTATCTATCTTTCCCATTAAACACAAATTTGTCTCTTCATTTTCACTTGCATTGTCCATGCAATACATGCTCTTTTCTTCATATTAATTATAATTCTTTACTTTCTTATTTTCTTCAAGATTTTGTTTCAATTTCATCAAAGGATAGTTAGGTTTAATGTTTCTTTGGCTTACCATGTGAATATTGATAATTAATCTCATTTTTATTTAACTATTCTTTATCCCAAAGACTTACTCTCACTTTTGTTCTTGTACTTAAAAAACTTAGAGAACTTCTTCACTACTAAATTTAGATTTTCACATTGTCCATATCTTTTTATTCTATACATTTCTCAATTTTGTTTGCATCAACTTTAAGCTATGTTATTTTTCTTTTCTTATTCTTCTTCCTCCTTTAATCTTCCTAATTCTAGTTCATACTCTCTCAACTTACCAAACAATGTGTTCATGTCCATCACATAGAGATCTCTTTACTTAAAAATAACAATTACTTTTTGTTGTGATGACCTATTCAAGTTTTTTAGAATTTTGATATTGAGTTCTTCTTTGTCAAAAGCCTTTCTAAAAGCAAAATAGTGATTTACTATATGACTTAACCCATTTTCAACATCATAAATGTTTAATCCTTATAGCATCTTAAACATCTCATATTCATGTATGATTATATTGTTCCTTCTTTGTTAGATTCTTCACTCCTTTCAAGAGTGACTTCAAACATTTCTTTAACTGAAGAACATGTTGAACTCCATAAAATTCAAAAAGAGTTAACGCAAAAATATAATATCTTTAACTCTTACATCATAATGTGCTCTTTTGTTTTCATGAATCCATAAAGAAAATTTCATAGAAACTACAACACTTTCAACAAATCTAGTTCGTTCAAAGGATAACAATTGCATCCCAAACTCCCTTATTAACATATCCAAAAAAATAATCATCTATTTCTCCATAAAAAATAACTTTATCTAGCAAAAATAGAATATTTGTTTATAGATGCATCATCAGCAAAATGTTTGTGAATAAATAGCATTTTGGATCAAAATTGAATAACTTTCAATAATACGCTCTCGATATCAATTGTTGAATCGAACATTGAACCAAAAGTTATAATTGATAGTTATAATCATGACATAACTTTTTCTACTTAAGAGTATACAAAATGTACTTGTGAATTGACTTACCTAACTTCTGTCATGTGACCATTAATACACCCTACAAAAGCTAAGTCTCTCATCATCCATATTAAACCCATCACACAATCTTGTATAAGAGCGAGTTAGTTTGAGTTAAATTATATCACATTCAGTGGTAGTACTTGGATAAAATATTTAAGGGTACCAAATTACATTTCTTTTATATATAAACTATTTTTTCTAATAAAATAAAAAACTTTTCATTTCCTCTGTTTAAACTATTTTCACATAGTGATTCACATACTTTCCAATTTTTAATCTTTCTAATTTATTGAATTCGATGGATATTCTAATTTATATTCCAATTCAAGATACATCCATAAATTTTTACAAATTTTATCATATGTAGCAGAAAACATAAAAATCCTTAAATTTCATAATTTAGAGTTATATTAATTTGAGGGAAAATATGATTAGTGTGTTAATCTAATAAGAGAATACCAAAATCATAATTAAAGTTCATACTAATTTGGAAGGAACATCGTAATAGGAGAATCATAGATTTAACCTACTTAAATTATAATAGCATACTAGTCTTGATTAATGAGAGATATTATGATAATGCGTTTTTCAATAGCTCTATTCTCCAATCTTTGTATCTCGATTTATCTTTTTATTTAATTTTTTTTTATTGTCATACTTTCTTGATGACTTACTGAGAAAGAATCTTATGTTTAGAAACAAAACTATAATATCTTTTATTAACTAACGTTTATTTTTTTTATATTTTAAACAATAAAGATATATAAATAAATAATATATAAATAAAAGAATGAGAAATTATTTTAAATTTATTATAAATAATATAACAATACATAAATATAATTTTAAAATAAATAAAAAATAAAATTAAAATTTTTTGGAGGAGTCATGACTCCCTTATATCATAGTTAAGTTTCGACATTCATCACATTGGATCCTCGAATAATCTAACCTAATGAACACCTATATTGTAGTTAAATGATTAATAATTTAATATATAAAATATTATAAAATAATAATATAAAATAATATTATTATTAATTATAATAAATTACTTAAATATAACAAATTCAACAAAGAAAAAAAAGTGTGAATAATTAAAAAAAATGTTAATAGATTTTTAATTTACATTATTATAGTTATCTTCTACGATAAGAATGTTAATTTTTGTGATAATTATATTTAAAATATTATTTAAAGTTAATTTTAATTGAACAAATTTAAAAACATCAATAAGAGAATAAGAGTCCAATATATATTTTTTATCTATGATAAACTATTAAAATTTACTTTTCGTTGATATATTTTTAACTTTTTCATTAATAATAAATTATTTATTTTATTTTTTATCCTAGAGTGTAATTTAAAACATTATATTTCATATAAACAACTTTTAATATAAAAAACAAAAGTAAAGAATTTACTACCGACAAAATAATTAAAAATATATATAAGGAAATAAAAGCAAATTCCATGATTTATCAAGACCTAAACCATATTTATTTAAAAATAATATAGATTGCGGCCACAAACATTATAACTTTATTGAAATCATGAAACAAATACCATGGGTTTTAAATAGCACCAACCATCAATTTTAAAATTTTAAACTAATACAATATCCATCACATCATTGAACAATCGCAAGATTATTCAGCTTAAACAAATTTTCTAATCTCTTACCTATACTAATTGCAACTAGAATTAATTCTTTTCATTTTAACTTTTATATATCATTATTTAAACGAATTATCTATATTTACTACTATAAAAATATATATAAACTATTGTATCGCCCTTTGTTATAAACAATTGTTGTCTTTCTTCATTGTTATTCCAATGGTCTTGGATTTCCCCTGAAACAAAATCATTATCATCATCTCCAACATAATCTTCAATCTAACACGGAAAGAAATGGAACAAGGTTTTCCCAAGAACATGTTCAAGAAGCTCTGTGTCTTCTGCGGCAGCAACTCCGGTAACCGCCAAGTTTTCAGTGACGCCACCATTGAACTGGCCAATGAACTGGTCAGCTTTCTCTTGCAACACTCTCTTTTTCTTCTTACCTTTCTCTATTTGTGATAAAAAAGCTCATCTTTTGCCATAAAGGCATTTGGGTACGTAGTTGTCAGAAAATGTTTTTTTCTTTCTTTCTCTGATTTTTTGTTGATAACAACCTTCTGCAGGTACATTTATTGCTCTGGATTATTGGTTTCATTAAAAGATAAAACTGTGATGCATTTCTTAAAGAAAAACTCTGCACCTTTTTGCCTATCAACATTGAAAGTCTTACAATCTGTACATGTCAATATAAATTACAGAAGTAAAACTTCAATTTCGATTAAAAGGTTTTAAGTTTTGTGGGGTTTTTTAAGTGTGCTTGACTTTTTGGTGCTTCACATAATGACAAAGTGTGATGTTCAAAACTTGGTATTTTTGTTTTCTAATATGTGGAGGGAATAATAGAGCTTCACTTTTGTCTTTATCTGTGTTTTGGTGTTTTATTCTGGGGAATGAATTACAGGTTAAGAGGAACATTGACTTGGTGTATGGTGGGGGAAGTGTTGGGCTAATGGGCTTAATATCCCAGAGAATGTATGATGGAGGCTGTCATGTTCTTGGGTATGCTAAAGCAACATACTTTGTTTTGTAGTGTCTATCATGGATGCTCTATTCATTCACTATGCAAACCTGTTGTTATTGGTTTAATCATTTTGTCTCACTCTTTGTTTATTTGTCTTTTCCCTTATTTCCCCCCTCTCAACATATACAGGGTTATTCCAAAAGCTCTCATGCCTCTTGAGGTATTTGTGCTACTACCTGTTCAACTGTTAACTTTAATATTCTGTGTCAGATCAGATTACTTGTTTTATTTTTATGTGTACAGTTAAATTGAGCATTGGAAATGAACTGCTTCATTTTTCATATTGGTTTATGTTTGGGATTAATGTGATGATTTGAAGTCAAAGAGTCCATCTTTTTGAAAAATTAATCTGAACTGTGGAGTCAAGAAATTAGAAAAAGTTCTTGTATTTTGGAGTGATGGGTTATTATTGTGTGCTAAGATAACTTTTCTTAGAGTCTGTTTGGTCACAAAGTTAGAATGGTTTTCAGAGAGCTTCTCTGCTGAAAAAAAAAAAATCCTATATTTCTTGTTGAGAAGCTCTTAAAAGCAGTTCTAGCTTATATACAAATAAGCCATTAATAGCTCTTCACTTCTTTTACTTTGTATAATGACTTAGTTGGGAGAGAATATGTTGTTTATTAGTAAGTTGTAATTGGCTATTTTGACAGATATCTGGTAAACCAGTTGGTGAAGTGAGAATTGTTTCAGATATGCATGAGCGTAAAGCTGCAATGGCTCAAGAAGCTGATGCATTTATCGCTCTACCTGGTAGTTACAAGAACAGCTTTCAAATTGTTTTTAAAAAATTGATGATTTCATATTCATATTACTAAGGATGTTCCTTTATATACTGAAATCTACTATTTTGGTGTACTGGATTTATGTACTGAATGCATAGTAGTTACTGTTTCTTTCTTATATCTCTCCTTGACTTATAATTAGGAGGATATGGAACAATGGAAGAGCTGTTGGAGATGATAACCTGGGCTCAACTTGGAATACATAAAAAACCGGTAACCTGAATAGTATAAAATCTTTGGCATACTAATATAATCATATGTTAACTCAGTACCATCCTGCACAGGTTGGTGTACTGAATGTTGATGGCTACTACGACTCGTTGCTTGCATTATTTGACAATGGTGTTGAAGAAGGCTTCATTAAGCGTGGTGCTCGGGATATTCTCGTTGCAGCTTCATCAGCCAAAGAACTTATGATGAAATTGGAGGTCTAGGCCTAACTGTACCTTAACATGTGAAAGAAAACATCAGTAAATGTGTAGTACAAAAAATGCATTCATATTGCAAACTGATGAATGGTATATTGATATACTAAACTCGTGAGAAAAATTAATAAACATGTTTGATGGTACAGTATTGGAATTCTGCTAAGGCTGTTGTAAAATAATCAGTTAAAGAGTTGCCATTGGATACCTAAAATAGACCATTGACATAGAAGCTTTAACTTTCTATCTTTTCTGACTTTGGTCAGAAAACAGATTGGAGCTCATATTTTGTTCCATATTTCATCACTTTCAAGGCATTTGGCTATGTGATCATTGACAAATTGGATTTTTCTGTTTTCAGTCTACTTGTAACCATATATAGTATAAGTATCCTCTCTGGCCATATTGCAACTTTCAAACTCTTAAAACTAGCTTCTATGTAACATTGGTTTTGAAGTGCTGCATTCTTTCTTTCTTTCTTATTTTTGGCCTATTTTGTGTGAACGAAATGTTTAGACTGGTAGACTACTGTTACCATGTTGATAATGCTAAATTCACTTTTTTGCAGCAATATTCTCCTTCCCATGAACATGTAGCCCCTCATGAGAGCTGGAAGACAAGGCAATTGGGTAATTATGCAGGACAGGAGAATACAAAATGAATCTTTGATTGGTTGAAGACATTTCAGAAAACGTTTTTGATGCAACTCTTCATTACTTGAAATGTATAAAAGGGCTCCTGTGGATGGGGCCGTGTGTTTTTTGTTACTGTGCATTGATTTTTTTGAAGTTCTGGTATACGTGATTTGCTGTTTTGCATCATTTCATTTAATGGTCAATTGAGTCACTGTGAGAAAGTCATATTTGCTTGTTACATAACACTGTTTAAAGGGTAAAAGTGCATTGAAATTGCAAATAGATGATGGCTATTTTATGGGCTAGCATGAGGCTCCACTATGCAGTGCCAAAATTTGACAATGTAGATGAATCATGGACAATCTACACTTTTGTGAAACCTCAAGACTGTACTTCATAATTGACATTTTCTATGGTATCATAGAAGAAACTAGGGTCATTTATTTCCTGAACAGGCAACCATTATAGTTTCTTTTCTTTTAAAAGAAAAAACCACCTCTAGTTCATTTTCTTCTCTTTCTGGGCAGAAAAGTCTTCAAATTTCGACCTATTAACATGCTAAAAGGATGCTGCTAGGATAACTATCGCATAATTTTGGTTTAACTAAACTTATATCTTTGGAGCAAAGATTTCAACGTACAAGTTTAGAATGTTAAAACATCTATCCAGAAAAACAGTTTAGATTGATAAAATATAAATGGTGTTTCTGACTATTGCATTACTGAACTTACTGTATTTCCTCTTCTTTGTGCTTGTCATGGTGGGCCAATTGTTTTGGCTAAAGCACAAAATTCAGTGGAGAAAGCTGTTACTTCCTAAAGGAACACCTTTTTCCACTTATGCTTTCTCGTTAACCATATAATTTAGACATGTGCAATGTTTCCAAAAAGTTTTCAAAAAAAAGAAAAAATACAGACTTGTTTTATGAAAATGTTTTCCTCTTTTCTTAGTTGTTCAATTTTGTAGTCAACAAATCATGAGATACAACAACATCTAGATGAATTATCACATGTTGGAAATCAGAACTTTCACTCCTTAAATTTACCTATATGAACAGTGGTTTGGAAGTAATTTGTTAGAATAAATTCTTTCCATCAGACTATTCTAACAAATAGAAGTAACAGCAACACATTCTCTATTGATAAAAATATATTGAAAAATACAAAATCATGTAATTTTGTTACAACATTTATTGATAAAGATACAAATTTTATAATTTCAAAAAACACAAGAATAAACTTTTCTTCATCAAAATATGTTTCAATGCAAATAAAACAAATTATGTACTCCCAACTTGGTATGCTATCCACATCACTGTCGTATACAATCCTTGAAAACAAAAGACAAAAAAAATAATGGAAGTTCATAAAAAGTTTCTACAAGGTGGCCTCAGAAGTTAACACATATTTCATCCATAATGTGGGAATCATAAATGAATGATCACACCAAAATATCCTCTGAAGAAGCAGCCACTGTACTCGTACAACACACCCTGCCCGTGTCAATCAGATTAGAAAGGAACTTAATGCTCAGATATTCTGCTAAGGATGAAGGAACATGACCCAGCACATGTCATCTCAAGCTTTTTCTTTGGAAGATGATGATAGTAAATGATTTAATGTTGCTGCTTGAATGATAGCACTTGGACTTGGTTCCCTAACACGAGAAGAAGTGGTTCTTCTAAGGCCAAAATTCTTATCCACATTGCTTCTTCTTTGTCTCGAAGAACATGAAAGAAATCTCACTAGCCGTGTTGAACCAACAAGTAGAATCACACCCACAATAATAAGTAGCCTGCAGCACAGTGTTTCCATATGTATAAGAACATGAATATTTTCATTTTTGTTTGAGAAACATGAATTACTAGATATTAGAGTCTTAAAATAGTTTCAAATCCATTGGTAACATCAACAAAGATGAGAACCCCAGTTTCATTCTTGTTTTATGAAATGAGGAGGAAATTGATAAGAACCATTAGAGAATCACAACAAAAGCTAGTTGTAGCTGTCGGAAGGCATAAATCCCACCTCAGAATCCCATACTCCCAATGCAGGACTTATACCTTGCAATTGGATCCTAACATTGTTGTAGTTAAAGAGACTTAGTCCTTATATCTAGTCATTGAACCTCATAATACTCCAAAAGCATGAATATTATGGACTCTTTCAACCTAAAAGATCAACTTGCATACCATTCCAAAAGCATGAATACTCAGGTACTCCTGAGTTCTCTTTCCTTTGATTAGCATGCATATTTATTGTGTATAGAGAAAAAATGGAAGGTATGCATTTTCATTTGCCTTTTCCTTTGTTCTGAAAGAAAAAAGTAACCAATAAAACACAAGGCATAACATCTTATATTACCATCCAAGAAGAAGTGCGAGGCGAGCTTTCGGTTCTGAAGGAAGTCGCTCACCCAAAGCAAACATCCCAGCAAGTACACCAGTCAAAATTGATGCCACAGCTGCACATGTAGAAACTACAATAGCCCTCCCATGCTTTAGACCTCGTGTCTGCAGGAGAAGGGAAGATAGTGATTATTTAAAGAGTTTATCATCTCTGAAATTGGCACTGTAGAACTTGGCTTGGATAAGCTCCTCAGTGGTTCGAAACAGGTTAATTTCCCTCCATGGCATGCCTCAAGGGTGTAACGGTTCTTGTGATAGTAGTATATAAAAGTGCTCTTCAGAATACCTGATAGTAAAAGCCTGTGCCACTACAACAGACACTGATCAGGATGCACAAAGGAGCCAACAGCTTGGGAAAACCTTGATCAAGGAATAGAAATCCCATCTTTGATATTACAGATGACATCCTGCATTTAGGTGTAAACAAATGTAAGAGTTATGTAAATGTTCTGTTATCTGTCATGCAAATAGCAATAGTGTTCAATAAATCTAAATTTCTAATTAAGCTTGAGTTTAGCCATAATTTCAAGTTTTTAACGATAAAAAGTTAGGTTTAGTTCAAAATAAGATGTGGAACTTAATAGGAAATAGATTTTAAACCAAACTCATCTTTCTTATATATTGTCACTTGGCCTCATCTCTAGTTGACATGGGATTTCTAACACACCCGCTAACACCAAAGACTAGACATCTCAAACATGAGATTAAATATTAATGGGTGGTTTGATGATGACTCGATAGCAGGTGGTACGATAAGCCGTACGATAAGCCGCACAAACCTCACTAAGATAGGCTCTAATACCATCTTAATAAATATACTTTAAGCTCAACTTAACCTTACAAAATTGGCCTATAAGGTGATAATTGCATCTACTTATATCTTGTTATTTGGCCTGATCTTTAGTTGATGTAAAATCTCCAACAAAATGTCAAAGCACAAAAGTGTTGGATGTTATCAATCCCTTCATAACACACATATATTATCCTTCTAACTGCGTTCCTCACTTTTCTCTCCAAAAAACTTTTTTTTATCCCAAAAATGAAACTACCAAGACACACAAAAATAATAATACTAAACTCCAAACCATGTAATGCTTAATTATTTTGCATCACGCAACTGTTAATTCAATTGTCAGAAGTCATCCTGGTCTTAAGCATTTGAGGTAGAAGAAAAGGTGAGAAGTATCTGAAAATGAACGGAATACACAAAAAAGAGTGAATAAGGAAACAAAAGTACCCAAACAAAATACCAGATTCCAAGCCATAGATGATTTCCTCAACGACATCATATTCCATCTGTATAACTTATAAATGTCAAGTGATAAAACAGCAGAAAACAACATGGCTCATAAACCACCATTCGTTGGTGTTTTAGATGAAAATAAATAGGTAAATCTAAAGGCTTTTCAACATGGATAAATCATGAATACCATTTCTTGTTCTCTTCGTTGACTCTTGCATATTCGAACCCATCCATTAAGCAGTATCTGCACAAATTTTTCTAACAATTAAATTAAAAACAATGTCTGGAACGCAGTAATACCACTTGATTGCACAGGTGATTGGTGAACTCATAATCTCATACAGATAAATCATTAATTCATATGCAAGCCATTAATAAATTGCAGTGTAAAAAATAGTCTTCTAATAATGCTATATCAGCAAAATGCATTCACATTGTATTGACTTAGCAAGGAAGTTGGTGACTATAACATGCATAGATTTCAAGAACAAAAGAGTAACTTCTACTGAAAATGACTATGAAAATTTGATTACCTCACAATCAAATAGCAATTTTACTTCAAAGACATATATAACATTATCCATTAAGGACGGCATCAGAATTCTGCATAGATGATGCACCAGATAGAGAGGAAAATAACATCTCGTGAAAATAAGTGGTAAAAAACAGTTTATCAAGTAATCAGATGACGTTTTTCTCATACAAATAAGAATTGTGATTTTTAGAAATATATACAAGTTCATGGATGGATTATATGCGTCTTATTAAGCATGATACTTGGCATTTATACACATTAGACTCAAGGCGAAATGTATGTTTGGCATCCACACCATACATAGGCTTCCAATTAATACTAGAATACCACTATGCTTCTTTCACAGTGATTTCAAGTATTTCCTCACAACATTGTTACTATATCAAAATCAAGTGATATATGAATGCTAAATATCTGTGATCATAAAGGCACTTGACTATAAAATAAGTTGATTCATAAGACAAGGTACCTACAAACAAGATGAAAACAACAAATGCCAACGCTGGTATGCGAAAAATAGATAGAGCAACCACCTCATGCTTCTCACCTCCAGCACCAACTCCTAAACATAGAAAAGCGCAAAACATTTAACCAATTAGTATCGCATAAAAACAAAAACACATTAACACAATGACCCTGCAACACAAACTTAGATTTCTGAGCAGCCATGTAATAAGAAGGAGGAAAACTCCAGAAATTTTCAGTCCATTGCTCAGGTGCACAAGACACAGGAGTTTAATACAATAGTTCACACAAATAAATCGTACAGCAAACACTTTATTCTATGTAGATCTGAATTCTGAACTACCCCAACAGCTAAAAAAATCATCTCTCAATCAAAATGAACAGAATGAACTATAAAAAAGTTATAATTTGTTTTCCTGATTTCAGTCCACCCTTTTATTGCAAAGTTATCCCCTTCCCCTCCCATCAACCTTGTTTTTCATGGAGTTCAAATGAAGCAGATTAAGGTAAACAATAAACAAAATGCTCTATGGTAAATATAAACTTACTTTACCTATTGTGCCAAAACCTGCCAATGTAATGCCAACCCAATCAACAGCATTCATAACTTCCTTGAGATAAAAATGGGAAAAAATTGATAGAATTGCTAGTCCACAGCCAGAAACTGGTTGGATGACAGAGACCTATAACATATTTAACATAAGAAAATCACCATAACATTGCCAAAAACCTAAGCAAAACACTGGATGAGAGGATTACAAAAAGCCCTTCAAATTGAGTGTCAATTTTTTTCCTTCACCACTTACTGGAGCCAAAGACAATGCCCTTAACATCAATAATGCCCCAAATATATCCACTAGAAAACCTATCACCCAGGTTCTGTTTGAAGCATAAGACCTTATGACCTGCAAACACAAAGGAACCAATAACCAAACGTTCACCACAAGCCCACATAATCTTAAATGAAAAAAGGACAAAGAAGGTAATCTTGGTATCCATCCATTACCATTCAATCATAAACATTGATGGAAAATGTTAAATTTTACACCGACAGCAAATAAACGCAGCAATAGAAACTAACAACAATTTCAAAAATTCAAAGACACCCACATGCTTCAAATGGCAATTTATTCAAAAAAAGGTGAGATCTTTAAGAGAAACCAAATCATACCAATTTAAAACACAAAAAATGGAACTTTAGACATGCCTTGAGTTTGAAAGAAAGAGGAGGAAGAATGATAGTGCCCTTCTTCTGAAGGATCTTTCCAATGTTGTTGCCGGCGGTGGCAGCCACCGTCAATAGAATAGATTCCCACATGCCACTGTGTAAAAATCTTTCAACTTTACTTCCTCTTTGTTGCACTGTTGCTAACTCCTTCGCGATCTGTTGGACTGTTACTATCAACTTCAAGTTTCAATTTGTTCTGCAACCTAAGCTACCAATTACACTATTTCTTGTTAATATTATTTAATATATCTATTAGTGGTTGGATTGGATTTGATAAGCTTAATATACTAAACTTCATAATTCCAGATGCATTAGAAGATGAAATTAAAAAATAATAACTTTTTCCCAATTTTGTGTTGCTCGTTAAATCACAATTTCTTTTTATCATATTTATCTCTGTTGAATAAAATTGGTAAAATTTAAGCCATCTTATAGTATAAAGTGCAAGTCTTGTTCATAAGTAATGACATATATTTTTATAGATACCTTAACAACCATTCATGGAAATTTGAGAATTAAAAATTAATAAACTTTTAAAATGAAACACTACAAAATAATTATAAACTAAACAGGGCTCAATTTTAGTTATAAGGAACTTCATGCAAAAGCAATGCCATGTTCTCGATCAGGTTGGTGGTGAGGAGTGGTCCCATCCCATTTATCTTAATTTGTTTTTAATAAATTATGATCATTATTTCCTGTTTTATAAAATTATATGATTTTAGTTTCTTATTCAGATCTTTTTATTATGAAAAATTATTGTCATACTCCTTAAACATTACATTAATCATTTTAATTGTTTGAAAAGTAAAGAATTTGCATAATGTTGTAAAATCTTAGAAATGATTGTTACAATTTACTGTATTTTCGTATTGGGGTGGAACTAGGAAAATGAAATAAAATAGAAAATGCTAAGAATACAGCAAAAATTAAGAAGAAGAAGAAGAAAAAGAATGGGGTGAAAAAAAAAATATGAAAAAGAAAGTAAATGTGGGTAAAGCATTATTTTTTTGGTGAATTGAGGATCTTTTCTAACTAGACTATAATTAGCCTGTGAAAAAAATTAAGAGTTAACTCTTTTTCAAAATATTAGAATTATATATATATATATAATATGACCGTAGTGTGATTCCTATATAAATTTTGTTTTCTATAACTACAAACTTTACTACTCAAGACCAGAGAATATAGTTAATACGAAACATATGTTTATCTATGAATAATTACATCTAAATCAAATTCATACGTACTAATCTATGTAATATATATATATATATATATATATATATATATATATATATATATATATATATATATTATGAATAACTTATGTTGCATAACTTATTCGTAGATTTCATAATCCGTAATTAAATATTATTTACAAGACTTTTGCCTACATTTTTTTTTTTCAAAAATAACTAATTTTTGTACTTACAAATTTTGAATATCACTAACGAATTTTGGTCGGAGGTAATTATAACTTTTTCAGCATCCAAAACTACTGTGTAGGTTTATTTTAATAGTTGACTGAAGTATTTGATTTGAGTTGTGTGACTTTGTTGATTTCACACTTTTGTTTTTATAAAATTAATGAATTACACCAATGTAACAAATATTTTCTTTTTACGCTTAAAATATACTTATTAGTCGATTTTTTAACTGACATAGTTACAAGTGATATAATTTTTTTTTTATGACATTTGTACAACTATCGTAAAAAATTGACTTTCTATAATGATTAGAGTTTTTATGTTATATAATATATTATTTATATGATAGTTAATATTACACTGGTCATAAAAGTAACATTTTTTAATATTAAAGTTTTATAATATGATATTTTTTATGATATTTAATGTTATGACCCTCATAGAAAGTATATATTTTTTAATTTCTTGATTATTCATTTCCCTAATCACATAATAAATCCTTGTATAGTAATCATAGTTTCTCAACTCAAAATTTTAAATAAAATCTTAATGATTTATTACCATACAAGATCATTTAGTATTTTATACTATATACAAAATTATTAATTTTAAAATGCTAATGTCTTAACATGATCATTACACTAAGTACTTAAAAGAAATGATGTTCATTCCTTTTGAACCTCTTTTTACTTCATCTTTCATCGGAGAAGGATCATTGAAAATCTACATAATAAAATATTTAATATAAAATTTACATCTAAATATTTAATATATTTGAGTTAATTATATATTATCTCATTTTATGAGTCAATAATACTTATGAATATAATTGTATACATGTGTCTTATTCCATAATATCCACACTCGTAACTTTTCAATTAAGATGAGTACTACAAGTTAAATAGAAATAATATAATATCATTTATATATTTTAATCGAATAGTAGTAAGATGAACTAGTTACATTTGATGCAATATATTGCAATTTCTTTCTAACAACCCGTGAAAGTTCCCTATAACTTTAATGAGCTTCCACAGTTGTATAAAAGATAATGTACATTGAAATTGTATTACTATTGCACTTAGTAAAATTAAATTGTATAATATAGAAAATACATTAGTAAAAAACTTGTACATCTAATATATATCTAATTGTCAAAGAGTAATACTTTTATGGAATGAACACAAAAGAATAACAAGAGGTTGTTGAGAAATAAATGCTATCAATTTGCTAAGTCTCACATTGAGTAAAAATGAGAAATTAAAAATGAGAAAGTTAAGCACCATATAAGGATGAAAATCCATAAACTGGGTTGGAACCTGTGAGCCAACACAGCTCATCACAGGCTGGGTTGAATTTCTTTTACAAATTTCAATAGAGGTTGATTTTTGACCCGGCTCACCTAGAACTCAGCTCATCCGGGTTGAACCCGTGGTGAGCTGGGTCGGCTCACCAACCCACAAATAAAGGGTTACACAAGTATTTTTTGTTAAGTTGGACTTTGTATTTGGGTCATGTTAGGTTGTTATTTTTTTAGCAAATACATAGATAATTTGTATTTGTATGATTTTGGTTTGTAGTTGGATTGTATTAAAGTTTATTTAGATTTTAATTATAATTATAATCTAGTTTTGACTAAAAAAAAATAAATTGTATTTTTTTAATTAAGTGAGCCCGTTAGCCAACCCATTTAATCCACCAACCCGTGATGGACTGGACCGTATTGGAATTTGTTTGGCTCGCTAATAAGTTAGTCGAGTTAGGTTGACTCACTAAGTGATCAACCCATGATGGGTCAAGCCGGGTCGGGCCGGATTACTCATTTTGACAACTCTAGTTGGGATCATATTTCATTGGTATTTATCTCTTTAGTGATCCTCTCTCAAAACCCCTACAACTTAAAATAATATTAGAAACAAACAATATTTTACATAAATGTGCATTAATTTTGTAAAATATATACTTATGAAATATTTTGCCTTCATTTTGAAATGTATCTATTAAGTACTAATGAAAATATAAAAATTCCTTTAACATAGAAAATAATATGCCTATTGTTTTGTCTACGATTTCGAGAGAGACACATGTCTGTAGATTTTTTCCTCAAGTAGCACGGTTCCACTTCTTAATTCCCCATACAGCGTAATGTACCTTTTATTTACATCATGATTAGCACAATTTTTAAAATAGGTTAGAATTCGGTTCTCAAAAGTAGAATTCTGACTTTCATTTTTGCATAAATTGTCTTTCAAACCGGTCAGAATTCAGTTATCGGAAAATCAAATTCTAAACTAGTTTTTTTTTTTTTAATAATAGAATGATAAAAGAAAAAAAATTATATATAAAAATTATACTAAGTTAATTTAGTAATATTGTAAAACGCACAATTACTTTGTGAAATAAATAAATTTAATTATTATTTTGTTGTTAAAGGTTTATAAATTAGGCATTGATGACTTGTAGTTAAAATTTATTGTGTGAAGTTTTAAATAATTAATTTTTTTTAAATAATAATTATTATTTTGATTTATCATACGGGAATAAAAATTAAGAATTGAAAAATGTATAAGAATGATCAATATAATTCAAAAAAGAAAAGATGTTTTATATATTTTTTCCTTTTAAGTAATTAATTGAAATATATATATATATATATATACATACTTTTTATTAAATTCTTTGCGTTTGGTTTATTTTTTTGTAATATATTTGCAGCTTTAAAGAATATATAGTAATGAAATTGAAGAAGTATAAGTGAATAGAAAATATATTTATTGAATGAAACTCATTATACCTAACATAGTTGATATAATTCAAATTAAAATGAAACTGAAAAATTACATAAATGGATGTCTAAATTTGGATGTATCCAATAATTGATATAATTGACAATTGACGTCAAATTATTATTATTTATTTTATTTTTGAAAATAATTGAATTCTACAATTTATACAACGATAAACAAAATTATACAATGCTTATTTAAGTCTATAATTCCAATTAAATATCTTTTCCTTTAATAACAAATTTTCAATCAATTATTTATTGCTTTATTTTCAAAATACAATTTTTAATAATCTATAAATTACATATCAAATAATAAGAAACTTAATTTATTTAAAAAAATATAATTATACATTTTTCGATATTTAATTTTTTCAAAAAATTACATCAATTAATACATTATCAATTACTACATTAACAATTACTAAATTAACTTACTATAATTCTTACATTTAACTTTTTTTTTCCGTCTCTTATAAATAATTAAAACTAAACAAATAAAAAAAATATTTTTTTTCCTTTTTTCTTTTATTTTAAAATAACGAAAGCTAAAAAAAATCAGCTCAGAATTCGTTCCCTCAGCAACACAATTCTGATTAGTTTTAAAGTCAATTTGTGAAAGAATTTGACCCTAAAAATCTAATTCTGGCCTATTTAAAAACCATGCTAGTCATATAAATAGAAGACACAGTATGGAAAATATATATAAAAAAAAAACTGTGCTACTTTCGAAAAAAATCCATGTCTGTATAGGTTAAGTTCTGATTATTGTTGTCATTATACCAAGTTATACCAAGTGGCTAAAAAGTACTCGGATGTGGTTGCAAATGAAAATATGATTTTATTTTTTTATTTAAATTATATTATTAACAATAATTTTTTATTATTGTAAATTTGAGAAAATTATTAAATTCATACAATTATTTCGTACAAGGGTTTATATATATATATATATATATATATATATATATATATATATATATATATATATATATATATATTTT
>Ga0209589_1001600_pt1 | contig 37791 bp, 19 predicted proteins | sample CowpeawhiteBW_FD_187525 | JGI IMG/M metagenome (GOLD analysis project Ga0209589, IMG submission 187525) | Root nodule microbial communities of legume samples collected from California USA - Cow pea white BW (SPAdes) (version 2) | ecosystem: Host-associated > Plants > Roots > Nodule | place: USA...
AAAAAAAAAAATATATATATATATATATATATATATATATATTCGTTTTTCTTTTCTTAAAAATTCTTCCGAAAATATTGATTAAAATAGAAATGACAATACATTATGGATGATATGGGTGGATCCATCAACCAATCAGAAATTTCAAAGTTTTATATTTGAAAGAAAAACTAATAAGATAATATATGTATTTTACCAATTAAAAATTATTTATTTTATATATTACAAATACACTAATTGAATAATCAGTTTTCGTATCTGAAAGGAAAAGCAAAAGTTTATTTCTTAAATACCTTTTACATTATTGGAAGATTATGATTGATACTTCAATTTAGATTATATATTTTATTTGTGTTAATATGTATTTATATCCGATACTTTATTAATACTTATAAATAAAATATTTAATTTATAAAGTTATAATAAATTATAAAAAAATATTTAAATAATAATTAATTTTAGTGTTAAAAAATAATTAGTCATTATAATGACCAATTTATATATAAATTTATAAACTAAACATCATTGTTGGTAACTAAAATAGTCCAAAAAATTATAATTGGTCTACAAATTGATAATTAAAGTATTTTTTATTATAAATTAGTTTTTAAATTTGCCACTAACATTAATTATTAATGTTTTAATTTGAATTTATACAATAACAATAATATATTTATTATGTTTTTAACAAATTATTGTACACTTTTCAAAATAAATATATTTTATTATTTTTAAAATATACGAATCAAAGTATTATATATTTATTGTATTTGATACATATATATATATATCCGTGTACAAGACTCTTATTTTTCCTCCTAAAACTTAAATATCATATCTGTCCTCGGATTAAATAACTTAGTACTGAATTCATGGTACCAATTGCACTTTTGTTTTGTATTTTCTTGAAGATATTTAGCTGAAAACAAGTGCATTCTTTATTCAGAAAAATATCAATTGTGATAAATGTATTATTTTTATGCTTTAAATATTATATATAGAGAGTAAGAATCAAACGAAATAAGTTGAGAATAGCCCCACCCAAGTAGAATTAGGAACCTGAACTAATAATAGAATTTATTTGGATATTTAAGTGGATAAGCATTAAAAAAAAGAAAAAATTGTATGGTCCACGATCATTAGTTATTATCAAGTCATGCGTCAAATCAGGCACTTTCAAATTAGTTGAAAACCAACCCAACCTAACAAACATCACCATTTTTCGTTCATAAAATTATTATTCTTTCAAGCTTACTCTATTATCTTATCTAATATCTATATTCTTAAATATTAAATATACATCAACCGCGATTTATCTTCTTTTGTATTTATCATAAATTAAATATATGAACTTGATTGAGGTTAAATCAGTTTTGTTTGGTCAAATCAAATTCCACAGTGTCCATTCCCACAACAAGAACAGCGAAGGATCAGAAGAAGTTACGGATGATATCGGTAACCCCTTCTCCCTTCTCAATACGAAATTTGGAATTAAAAGGATCACATGGGAATCCCTGCTTCACCACATCATCTTATTTAAACACTTCAACCAATACAGTCAAACCACGTTCAAGATATCACTTTTTTTTTTCCTCTTAATCTGTAATTTTCTTTAAAAAAAAAAAAAAAACTTGTTTTTATTCCTTTATCTAAAAAGTTAATTAATTGGTGTCTAATGAAACATATATGATCGTAAAGTTATAAGATGACCGGAGAGTAAAGTTGAAAAAAAAAATAAGAGAGATGTCAAGAAAGACTCTATAACGAGCGGTTAAATATATTTTTGAATCTTAATTTTTATGAAAATTATTATTAATATTTTTTTTTTCAAAATTTTGATCTAATTTAATTTCTTAATTTTAAAACTGTGTGAATTTATTTTTTTTAATTAAATTTTATTAAATTTATTTAATATTTTAAACGTGTTTCATGATAATTTTTTAGTTAATATTAAAATAAAAATATCAAATTGTGTATCATGATATCTGTTTTAAAGTTAAATAAATTTAACATAATTTAGTTAAAAAAGATTAAATTCACGCAATTATAAATTTGGATAACTAAATTAGATTAAAATTAAAAAAAAAATTAATTTTTTCTTAAAATTAAGATATTAAAAAAATATTTAACCCTTAATAAAATAATGGGAATTAAGAAAACTAACACGAACCATCCAGCTGTCTAGGGCATGCTTTTTATTAAACAAAGGGCACTTTAGCAAACAATAAGAGAAAGTTTGATAGTTGAACACGTATGAAGGGTAGGTGGAGAAGTTGATTCCCGTTGTTTAATTATGAGATTTTGATTGGGTTGAGAAACCTGTATTATGAGACTGATTTAGGGTAAATGGATGGTTATTCCGTTTGTTGATTGGTATGAAAATGTTAGAATTTGGAAGAGTGAACATATTCTTGGTTAGTTCCTGATCTGAAATGAATGAAAGAAAACAGGGTATTGGAAGCTTCCTCTGCTTATTTATACCCCAAGTGGGATTCTCATTTGAAATGACACTGCACCACCGTTGCTAAATAGACACGTGATGCTCATAAAATCGCAACAACATCTCTACCACATAAATAAATAAATAAATCCATTTTCTTTTATCCCATTTATCTTTCTTCATTAATTTCCATTTATTCATGGAGCATTGCTTGTGTAGAAATTAAGTTAATACGGAAATACTGCTACTATTTCCATATTTTGAAGCATGAAAACTCCGTCTAAACAGAAAATATATGTTCAAAAGACTAAAACTACGCAATTGGCAAAAGTATAGGAAGAGAAGGTAGAATAAAAAGAGAAAAGAAGTCAAAGGCGTGTACAAAACAAATACTCTCTTTATAGAAGTTCAAATGTAATTAAGATCAATGGCGGACCATCCAATGTACTGGGCAAATTTTTTTAAATATATGTTATGGAAATTTATTTTTTAAAATTTTTTAAATTATATATAGCGTATGAAAATTTGATTTTTGAAACTTTTTAAATTATACGAGTATATATCGAAAATCAATAAAAATTAAATTATGTATCTTTATAAAGTATAATATTTATTGTTAATAAATAATAAAACATTAAATCAAATATAATAAAGTAAAAAAAATATTAAGATTTTTTATTTTTTTTTCTTACATTATCATTATTTAAAAGTGATAAAAGAAAGGGTTAAATATGTTTTTGATCCCTTAACTTTCAGTGAATTTTGGAATTAATCTATTTCGAAACTTTGAACCAATTTAGTCATTCATATTTCGAAATACATAGATTTAGTCTTTTTAATCAAATTTTGTTAAGTTTATTTGACATTTCAAACGCATTTCATAATAGTATTTGACTTAAAGTAAAGTAAAAATGTGTCAAACCGTATAAACAACTCAAATACAATCCTGAAATGTCAAATAAACTTAACAAAAATTGATTAAAATGACTAAATCCATGTATTTCGAAAGATGAAGGACTAAATTGGTCCAAAGTTTCAAAATGGACTAATTTCAAAATTCACTGAAAGTTAAGAGATCAAAAACATATTTGACCTTAAAAGAAAAGCTACCCGTGAAGAAAATCAAACAAATTATATATTCATTTGTATTGTATTAGTGAAATAGTTAAATATATAAATGTTGAGTGTATTGTTTTGACTCCTACAATAATATTGGAAAAGATTTGCCACAAATTAATGGAATAATCCATAAAATGTAACCATATAATACCCTCGTATATTGCAAAAGTGAAATAATCAACTATAAAATAAAACATAATAATTTCTCATTTTTAAATTATAACTTGTATATGTGTTGGTATATAAATATTTGGAATATAAGTGAACTTGACAATGTGAGACTTTTGTCTACCGCACATAGAATATAAAAATATTTATGTTCCGACAAAAAATTGAAAGTTCTAGACTAAAGAGAAAAATCTGAAACATTCTCTTAACTTAATGTGAAATAAAGAGCACTAAGGCTAGGAAATAATTTTTTTGACCCTAGGAGTTAACATCTAATTTACAGGCCAAGTGGTTACAAAATAATAATTGACTCAGAAAATATCTCTCATCTCCTATACAATAATATCTTTTAATATAATATCAATTAGTAGGAGGACAAACTAAGGCCCAGTTTCTGGGCCTATAGGTTTTAGGTCAGCTTTGGAATGTCTTATTCATCTTCAGGAATCAAGTTGGGTCCCAGACGATCAGGACGGTACAATTTCATAGATTGCAAAAGATGAAAGAAAATTAAAAAAAAAACAATAGGGGATTTCATATAAGATATAATGTATGATAGTTTATATGTGAACTTAAAAACCCTGAGTGTGTATTAGGTTGTATAGTTTATAATAAAACATTTTGTTACTCTTACAAGTGTGTAAAAATGATCTCAACTAGGACATTAAATATACATAGTCAATCCACCTACTATATAAACAATGTTTGGTCTAAAAAAAGCTAATTAATTGAAAATAAGTTCTAAATTAGTTGGGCATAATGAGATTGAAAAATTGATTTATTATACTTTTGTTTAATTTAAAGTTAGTATCACAAGGGCTATTGATTAACTTAAAGTCATTACAATTAAAAATTTTTAAAAAGTTTTTATTGTTTAGGGTATTAATATGTTATCTCCCTTTGTACGAGTGTAACAACTAAAATTACACTTGTATCACTCATTTCTTTCATTTCAAAATTAGATCCCATAAATAATTTTGTTTTTAAAACTGTGTCATTTCATGTATTAAAAACTAGCATGTCAGGCTTTACATCCATTTTGGATAAATGTTAAACCTAACAACACTAAATATAGGATATCCTAGTAAGTGGAACAAGGGTATCAAAGTAATCTATGTTGTATTTTTGTATAAATCATTTTACCACTAACATTACCTTATATTTTTCTATGGATCCTCGATGGTGATACTTTTTCTTAGATCTTCTTACAACCAATTAATGTTGGTGCTTTAGCCAAGTCTACTAAAGTTCAACTATTTTTATAATAGAGTCAATTTCAATCCTAATGGTCGTATCCTAAAATTCTTCTATTATAACTTTGTGTCATATAATATATTATTTAAATATGTTGGATGTGAGACCTATGGCAATGAGGGAAAAAACCTTTGCATTTGTACACATCATCACATTCATCTTTTCTTTCTTTTGGTTTTGATTCAACGTGTGTGGTAGAATTTTAGACCATAGGTGTTATCTGAGTCCTCTCTTTGATTTCTTCTTGATCAGTGGTTCTGATTTTGCTCCCTGGTCATAATTATGTGGTTTCTAGGTTGAACTGTGAACTCCGTGAGCTTAAAGGAGGGTTTTGTACTTTTGGGTCGGTAGAGTTTTAATTTTAGGTAAGGGAAGCTAAATGTGTTTAGAGTCAGTGAATTGTGTGTTTAATTATTTGTGAAGTGATAAATGGATGATTGGAATTGTATCATTGAACTGAATTATGCATGATTATGTTGATTAAATACTGAAATTCTGATTGATTAATTGAAACCTATATGCATTGTTAAATTTGGAGATGATTGGTAAATTGGAACTAGAGTCATGAATCTAATTGGTACCATTTGCTACAAATTTAGAGCCTGTCATACAATTGGTCGAAGTAAGGGTACGAAATAGAGTCATGAACCAGGTCCAAATGTCTCAAAAATCCCCAAACAAATGAATGTGTTGTTTTCTAGTGTGAGGCTGAGCGTCAGTTCCACCGCTTAGCGCCTAAAAATGTGAGGTGAATGACGCTTAGCGCTGTTGAGCGATGCCCGAGCACTGGGAACCTCTACAGGTCTGGAGGTATTTTAATTAATTGACGTTGAGCGCCAATTTTACCGCTTAATGCACAAAAATGCGAGGCGAATGGTGTTTAGCACTAGCATGAGTGCTAAGCACTGGTGCTCTGTTTTAGTTACTTGACTGGTTTGATGCATTTTTTATTTCTGATATGAATTATATGAGGTATGGTTGTGAAATTCATTAAAGTATGAACTGAATATGTTATAATTGTTATTATTGAACATGTTGAAAATGGGGAATTTCATGGGAAATCCCTAGTGTTGATTGATAATAGTGTATGTCTTGGTATGGGAGATGACTGGTAAGAGGTATCCTAAACTCTAGTAATTATTCACACTCATATAGAGGAGAATGAATTATGTGGTGAGAGTGGTAGGAGATCCTAACCTATGGACTTGTTCTTTGGTCATAGGTTTGAAAGGATTAACCTTGTATGGTTAGGTGATGACCCCTTGTGTTCGGTACTTCTCGAAGTCTAAAAACCATCACAAGTGCACGCCTTTTGTGTACCCTATATTAAAGACATGGATCCGGATCATTGAGTCGTTGTTTGGAGTCCTTGTATGAGTTAGAATGCTAATGATTTCAAAATTGGTTGTGAGTGATCTTTAATTTCCCTAATTCTATATAAGTGTCTTTATAGAAATTTGCTTACCATTTCATTTGTGTTTGTTTTTCTGGTATTTTCTTTCTTGCAATGATCACTTAAATGGTGTGAGCAATTAAGGATTCTATGGCTGGATCTGTATCAAGGAGAGATGATGGGGTTGTTTAGATGATCTCCTTAGATGCCTGTACTGTACATATTTATGTATATACATTTTTGAGATATGTTTTACATATATCTTTTGAAAACCTCTAATTTCATCGCTTAGAGATGTGTAAATATGATGTTTTCAGTTTATCTATCATGGGATGATTGTAATATTGTGTTTTTCTGTTAGTCTCTAAATGCTTTATGATTATCAGTAATGAGATGTTCTATTTAATGGTTTATATTATTAAATGAGATGTTACATCCTTTATCTTGTATTTTTTTTTCTTATTCTTCCAATACCCACACAGATTCATCCCCTTTCCAATCTTCCTCTCCAAACCCTTTTTTTAGCATTTTAGAGACAAAGGATAATGCTATGCACTTGTTTCCCTTTGGGCATTTGATTTTCCTTCGTCTCCTTGCAATCTCTTTTATCACACTCTTTGGGTCTCCATGGTTCAAGGATTTTGAGCTTCAATAATGTCGGTGAGAGAAAAGAGATCGAGGTCATTAGAGTTGTGGTTGGTGTTGGAGTCCGTGAAAACGAGGAAGTAAATGGAGCCCTAATACCATTCGAGGGAGGAGATGGAGATTGGCCAAACCGAACGTTGTCGCTCATCACAATTGTTTGTCCTCGCTGCTCATTAATGTAGTTGTTACAGTCTAAAGGTGTACGTTGGTCGAAGGGTTGCTCGGGCGAATGAAATGATGAAGGATCGTACCTCTACATTTGAGTAATGAAGAAGAGGGGATTCTCTTTTTGGTCAACCAGAATATAGTAGGTTTTCGTGAGGGTTTCTGTGGTAGTGCCATATTACCGAAGGTTAAGGTGATAATGGGAGCAATTCTAAATAGCGGTCAACCTTGAGGAGTTTGTCAATAAGAGTTGGACTTTAAGGGATTAATATTTTGAGTTAAGGGAAACTAATCATTTCTTGTATTTATGATTTGTATTTATAATGATATGAATAAAAATCTAAGATACATGTATTGTGATTGTGAAATATTAGATTAATTGTGTTTGTGATTGATAGATTAGAAATATGTAGAAGTGTTTGGAGGTTAATTTGGGTTGGGTTATGGTTTGGCTTTAATACCTATAAAGAATAACAATTTAGTGATCTGATGTATGTGAAATTCTATGTGATATTTGTATTGTCCCAACCATGCCTAGGTACACGGCACCAGACACACCCGCTAACCGCCTACCTTAACAGAGTCCCCCCCGGATCATATAGCATCCAGCAAGCCCAATGACCGCCCACATCACCTCCCGCTCTAGAGGATCCCACCCCCTAGTATGCGGCCTCCAGCAAAGCCTCAGAGTCGCTTACTCGACAAAGGTCCCAATAGCCGCATACATCACACCAAACACCCTCCCTAAAGAGCACGACCCTCAGCCAAACCTGTGGACGCATACATCACACCAAACACCCTCCCTAAAGAGCAAGACCGGTGCCCGCATACTCACAACAGACAACCTCCCAAAGTACGCGGCCTTTGACGACCCTCCTGATGGCGGCCTATCCCGCACTACGAGTATCCCTCCCCAAGACAGTCCAGATCCGTGACATAGTCATTTCGGCCAACAAGATGAGATCATCCACCCATCGCCATGAAAATCAAGGACCTTACCCCCAATCTCATTTTAATGTATATGATGACCTCCCTTAGGCCAGGACCCTTCGCTGATGAGTTGGCAATGCGCCCTCCTAAGCATGCAGGAGCTTAGGAAAAGAGCAGCCATGTTTATCAGAATCGAAGACATGAGACGATACCAAAGCAACGCTCAGACTCCCCCGGTGCGAGCCGACATCAGGAGGCCTAACAAAGAACCTCCCCCGCGTGAACAAAATCGTCCTATGGAGCGAAGGCCCGTTAAGTTCTCCAATTACGCTCTCTTGAATGCACCCAGATCTCGCATACTAGACGAGGTCCTGCAGGCAGAACTCATCCCCCCAGCAGAATCGATTCCTCCAAATTGGCACCACCCTTCCTGATGAGAGGAGCACCACATCGAACAAATCCTTAAACGGAACGTCGACCTTTTTGCCTGGTCCGCAGCAGACCTCCCCGGCATACACCCCAAAGTAGCCTCCCACAAGTTATCCGTCTTTCTCAATGCCAAACCTGTCTCCCAAAAGAAGAGGAATCTCGAAGAAAGTAGAAGACAACGCGGGATCGAGGCCAACCTTGAAAAATGCCAAGCAATAATCGACATGAGAAGTCCCATAAACGTCAAAGAAGTGCAGCGACTAGTGGGCAGGCTAACCGCCATCTCAAGCTTTCTCCCAAAGTTAGCGTACAAAACCAAACCAATGATCAAGCTACTAAAGAAATCAGCCAAGTTCGCCTGGGACGGGACTTGCGAACAGAACTTCAACAATTTAAAACGGCTACTCACCACCCACCCGATTTTTACCAAACTAGATCTCGTCCTCCCCCTCGTGATGTACATAGCAGCATCAATGAACGTCGTCAGCTCTGCGCTCGTTCAAGAGAAAGACAACACCCAACAGCCCATATACTTCACAAGTCGCATCCTCCAAGATCCAGAAACACAATATCAAATGATAGAAAAGGTAGCCCTTGCACTAATAACAGCAGCTCGCCGACTACGCCCATACTTTCAATCCCACACAGTCATCGTCAAAACAAACCACCCTGTACAAAAAATCCTCCAAAAACCAGATTTGGCAGGCCGTCTATCTTCTTGGGCCATCGAATTGTCAGAATTCAATATCTGATATGAACCACACGGACCCATCAAAGCATAATGCTTAGCAGACTTCACCAACGACCTTTAAGACCAACCCCCACCCAGGACACTTGGTGGACAATGCATGTAGATGGCTCTTCAAACCCCCAAGGCGCCGGCGCAGGAATAGTATTGGAAGGCCCCGGTGACATCCTCATTGAGCAATCCCTCCGCTTCAATTTCAAAACTTCAAACAATCAAGCTGAATACGAAGCTATAATAGCCGACCTCAATCTAGCACGCGAGTCGGTGCCAAAAAACTACTGTGAAAACATACTCCAAACTCACAATGGGACACCTCAACGGCGAATACCAGGTCAAGGACACCATGCTCTCGCAGTACTACCACACGGTAACAACCCTCATCGAACACTTCGAAACCTTCAAAATCAAACATGTCCCCAGAAGTAACAATACCAGAGCTGATATCCTCTCCAAACTCGCCAACACTAAGAAGAAGGTGCGCCACAAGTCACTATTGCAGTACACCCTCAGCATACCCTCCATCGAACAAAATAATCAATGCCTTAACGTAACCACAACTGGCACCTAGATGGAACCCTTTGTCGAGTACCTAGAAGAAGGAACCACCCCAACAAACGAAGACAAGGGATGGGCTCGGAAAGCGACACGTTACACTTTAATTGGAGGAGAACTATTCAGGAGAGGCTTCACCAGACCTTTGCTCAAATGCATCACACACGAAGAAGAACCCCCCCCTTCGAAGAAGCCGCCAACTGATCCCTAATCTTGGCAAACAAATCCTCTGAAGCCCCTACCTTTTTAGCATAATGAGCCATCACACCTACAAAAAAGCAACATATTCAGATTAGTCTAACACGTGAACCAGTACGGCTACAAGAAAACATACCACAAACATCCCGCCCTGGATCATCGGTCAAATAACAACACACAATCCACTTCCCAGGGGCCCTGGGCGACAATCTCTCCAACACATCGACAACCCGCCTACTAGCCGCATCCAGTGCCTCCTTCGCCACCAACTCCAACTTTGTAGGCGAACCCGTCCAATACAGCGGAAATCTCGTCGCACCCCCCTCATCCAAATACCACGGTCGCCTACCCGCCTCCATGCTCACACGAAAAAACCAGTCCTTGAAATTCTTGAAAGATTGCGTGAACCCATCCAACACGCAACTCTTAGGTCTACCCACGAGCGAAATCCAACTACACGGCTCCCTCGGTCTGGTCACATAAAAATACAAGAAACTCTCGGCAGTCGATTCCAAGGTAAGTGCCTTGCACAACAACTTGAAAGCTTACAAACTACCCCAGCTATTTGGATATAACTGGGTAGGCACCACGTTCAATAACCGAAGGACGCCCATCGTGAAATCGTCGAAAGGAAGATGAACGTGCAACTTCACAAACATGCATGAATATACATAAAAGAAGTCGGACGTCGCACCCTCTCTACCATGGTAGACGCACTCCACGGCACTCACCCGCTCCACACGCATACTGTCCGGATCAAAACCCCGTTCAAAAAGGTATATGCAATTCAACCAAGATTTAAGCAGCCGAGACCACCTATACTTCGAGGAACAATTCCTCACACCTTCGGCCACCTAACCATACCTGTCCCGCTTCGGCCATAAGGACTCGACATGCTCATTAGGCGGATCTTCACGCATTTCCCGCTCCACCTCAACACGCAGCGACTCAAACGAACTACTAAGAAACTCCAGCCTTAACTCTCCATAACTCGCATCAGACTCCCCGAAATTAGAACCATGAGAAAAAGACGACATACCTTCGCAGAAACAACACGGCAACTTCACGCAAATATCTCTAATCTTAAGCCGTTATCCCTCTTAGCGAAATCAAGGCGCAAAATGCAAGTGTGAACCAACCCCCACCCATGAGCCTTAAATACTAACCACGCACCCTTTCAGATCCCGCACGAAACAATACAAGCCTAAGGCCCAAACCACTTCGAAAAACACACCCTGGTGTAGAACAGTGCAACCCAAACGTCACATCACTTCAATGCACCCTGACACCTTAGTTGCACCTTCTGACAGCCACCCACAAGCTCCTACTTAACCACAACCTTACCAAAACAGCAAAGCATAGCGGCCCATCCGCATCAAGCACTCACCACCACCATCCGATAAGTCTCCACAACCTCACCGAAACAACAAAGCATAGCGGCCCATCCGCATCAGGCACTCACCACCGCCATCCGATAAGTCTCTACGTCACTTCGCTTCCTCAAGACTGGGAGGCTGGTATATCCATGGGATACACGGCCATAGTCCGCAAATGAAAATTTCAAAAACGTCACCACCCGTTAAGTCTTTACGTCACTATCTCCTCAAGACTGGGAGGCTGATGTCCCAACCATGCCTAAGTACAAGGCACTAGACACACCCGCTGGCCGCCTACCTTAACAGAGTCCCTCCCGATTCATATAGCATCCAGCAAGCCCAATGACCGCCCACATCACCTCCCGCTCTGGAGGATCCCACCCCCTAGTATGCGACCTCCAACAAAGCCTCAGAGCCGCTTACTCGACAAAGGTCCCAATAGTCGCATACATCACACCAAACACCTTCCCTAAAGAGCACGACCCTCAGCCAAACATGTGGACGCATACATCACACCAAACACCCTCCCTAAAGAGCACGACCCTCAGCAAGATCGGTGCCCGCATACTCACAACAGACAACCTCCCAAAGTACGCAGCCTTTGACGACCCTCCTGATGGCGGCCTATCCTGCACTACGAGTATCCCTCCCCAAGACAGTCCAGATCTGTGACATAGCCATTCCGACAAACAAGATGAGATCATCCACCCATAGAGATCCTCATGACCGAGTGCCGAATACCGCCAACCCCTGAAGGATCTCTTGGTAATTTCCCCCTTAGCATTGGATCCAAGAATAGCCAAAAAGGGAATATTGGGCCAGAAAGCCCATCCCAGGTAGGACCCACAGGTAAAAAAGGTATAAATAGCACACTGTTCAATGCATTGATTAGGCATTAAATTATTCTGATACTCTGACATCACCAGTGCTGACTTAGGCATCAGAGTGTCTTTTGCAAGTCCCTTGCTCCGCCCCTGGATTCCTTTGGAAGCAATAGAAGAACAACCCGAGATCAACCGTCCGAAGCCCTCAAGTGATTTGTGGATTACAACCTTCGGTCCCTCAAGTGATTTTTTAATGTATTTTGATATGATAAAGAGTGTTAGATTATATATATGATATTGATAGATATAATTTTAGTATGCATGTATGTATTAAAATGATATATTGCACTAAATTCTTGTTTTTATATTGATTGAAACTTAGTGTGTCTGATATGAAAGATTTGTTATGAGATATTTGCTAAGGTTAAGATTCTTATTATGGTGTTTTGATATGACTAAACTTCTTTAGATTGTTTTACGCATAAAAGAAATGTTTGTGAGATTGGTAGATAATGTTTGAGTGTGCTTGTTTGAATGAAGTTGATATGTTTGTTTTAATTTGAACCGAGAAGAACTGAAAGAAGTATATGTGATAACTATCGAAATCTGCAAAGGCATGCTCCTTCATATTTTGTGTGCACCACTCGGTGCTAGGATTTGACCATTGTGCACCACTTTGAAATTTTTTAAAAGACCAACCTTTGACTTATTACCGCTGGGTGTGACTTGTGTTTCGCTGGGCACCATAGTTGCAGTGGAGTGGGTGTTGGGTTTGACTTGTGTGATGCTAGGCGCTATAGTTGCAGTGGAGCGGGCGTTGGACGATAAGCGTTGGGTGGTGGATCTATTGTGCTAAGCGATTTTTGTTTATGATTATGGTTTGTAAATATAGAATCTTGTGAATTATTAGAGTTGGCTTGATATTGTGAGGTCTGAGTTAAAGTAGTTATTTTCAAGGGAAGATACTATTATTGTTTGTATGTTAAAGTGTATTGAAAAGGGATTCTGAGAGTGAAACTATGCTGACTTTATTAGTATTCAACTCACACAGAGAAAGATATCTAGGTGGTCAGAGTTAAATATGATATGAAAGAATATCATGCTTAGAGAAAAAAGAAGTTAACCTTGTCATGACCTAAAGAATATTGATTTTCTTTCGATACAATTTTAATAGGAAGAAATTGATAGTAAGTATTACATGTGCAAAGTCTTACAAGTCTATTCAATACATTAGTCTTTTGGAAGTAGAGTCTAGATTCATTTTATCATTTGAGCCACTTTGGGTCGATAGTTGTTTGTGCCATTGGGCTAAGCCATGTGGGCTGATACCTGGTGTTTATTTGATGATCGTAAATTGTTTATACTTTTGGGTTGGTTTATGTAATGAATAATTATTTGAATGAGCCATTATGTTGAAGTATATGGAGGGATGACGAAAGTTGAGCTAAGGGTTGATTGTATCTTAGATAAAAGTATAAAATTATTTTTATGTGTATACACTTTTAAAACACCTTAAGTTTTTCTTTATACCTTAGCTTACCCTTACATTCTTTTCTTTTGTGTTTGTTTTGTTTTCTCCTTAATACATGATCAGAGGATGACAAAAGTGGTTGTAGTAGTATGAGAGTTGGGGAAGGTCTCTAAAGGCCTAAAGTAGTAGTTAACTTAGGTGATTATGTATATAATCTTTTGGAGAAATGTATCAATTATAACCCATTTGTTTTGGTGTACTTTGATATATATATATATATATATATATATATATATATATATATATATATATATATATATATATATATATATATATGTTAAAATGTCTTTTTGAAATATAATTAATGGATTGTAATTATATTCTGTTATGGGTATGTTATGAATTATGTTTACCATTAAATAATATCTTAAGAACTTACTATATTTAGAATTTTTGAGATGTTTCATTGGGGCAATTATCTGGTTAGTTAAAATTATAAAGTGGTCTATTAATATTAAGTCTAATGTTGTTGTGTAGATACCTAAATTAATACTCCAATTTGATGAGGGACCGAAGAAGAATTATTAAAATCTATAATGTGACTAACAATAATTATAAAATAGGTTATGATCCTCATTTGTAGATACGGCAACATTATGTACTATATTAGGGTTTTGTTTTCTCTTCATCTCCATAATGCAACATAACAAAAGTAGTGCCTAAGGCTCCTTACTTTTGGAATATCACATACTCGTGATTAATCTCATCATTCACATCATTCCCAATGTCAAACTCAAATATGCTCTCACATACTTTTCCATGGTGAATTAGATTATGGGTTCATTAAAGATTAACATATGATTATACTACGCATTTTGAATCAATATGGGTAAAAACATGTGGCTAGACATTATTATTATTTGTTAGAAAATTCCTTCATCTTCCATTAAGAATACTAGTTGCTAGGGTCGGCTCAAGGGTAAAAGAATTAAAATTACTCGCTTTAGGACTTTAGCAAAAGAAGTCCTCAAAAAAGGTTTTTGCTACTAATATTTCCCTATTAATTAATTAATTGTAAACTTATTTTTAAGAAAAAAATATTTTTGCACTAACATACCTCTATTAAATTAATTATGAAATTATTTTTTAGATAAAAAAAGGCTCGAAATAATATTTTATTACTAATATAACTTTATTTCATTAATTATAAGTTTATGTTTGAAAATAAAATTTAATTAAATTATAATATTAGTGTATGTTAATTTTTGTTGGTATTAAAAATGATAATTAATGAGTTAAAATCTTTATTTAGTAAATTACAATTTTGTTTACGAAGAAGAGAATGATTAGTTATTTTTATTCTTTTATAATTTTATTTTCTTCTTTTATTTTTTATCTCTTTGTGACTTCTCTTGCCTCTCCTTAGTTCCTTCATTTTTTTAGGGTCTTGACATATTACATTCTTTCGATCTCATCATATTGTCTGTGTGACAAATTTTTCATCCCCATTTCTGCTTAGTATGTTTTTTTGTTTTTATTTGTGTTGTTGTAGTTTTTATTTTGTTTTGGATTTGTACTAAAATTAGAAATGTCTTTCTTTTGCCCAATTTTATTTTTTGGTACTTTTAGATTTACGAATTTCAAGAATTTTTTTTTTTGCATATATTTTGACGAAACACTGAAATTTTTCGACAAAACTATTAATTAGATTATGGGTTAATCTTTTGGTGCATAATAAATTAATTGGAGCATAATTAAAAAAACTTATTTTGTGAGCTTGTTTTAGGGTTAAGTAAACGTTAGATCAATAATATCATGATGACATATTTATTATTATGGAAGGAAACTGGACCTACATTATGCAATGAGGAGTTCATGTTCACTTAATTTCAATTTTTATTGTTCTTATATTACTATAATTTTAACTGTGCTCTTACAACTAAAATTATTTTCACATAAAGTAAGAAATATTATTCAATCTCCCACACTTGTAATTATTCAAAGGAAAAACAAATGTATCAGAACTTTTCTCCTTTTGTGCAGTCCTGCAATTAAGAACAACCATGAATTTTTATGCACTTTCCTTAAATCACAAATGGTATATGTTTTATTTTACTTTTTTCATAAGTTTCATTATCTGTTGAATTCAATTTCATTGTTCCCATTAGGTAAAGAAAAGTGGTGTAATAAACATGAAGTGAAGAGTGGGATTAGGTGGAAAAGTTTTGAAGATGCTCACCTTATCTGCAACTATGAAAGGGACAGAGTGGGATTAGGAATCCTATAAAAATGAAAAACGTTAAAATCTTGGAATTGAGCTCTGTCAAATCTGCAGTGAATGAGAGACTTGATGACACACAGATGCTTTCTGAGTTCAACTGCCACATACAAGCAATTAATGACTTGTCCTTCATCTTCTTGTGGGTCATGCCAATCAATACCATATCATCCCCAGACTACCAAAAATTTTCATCATTTCTAATATTCTGCATAACAAAATCCAAAAACCTACTGTTTCTAACTCTTCAATTTCCCAAAAAATAAAGTTTATGCATTTCATTTGTTAGCATGTGATGTTGATTTTGAGTTAAGGTCAATAATAATGATGATAAAAGATGATTCGAAATGAAGTAATAAAGAGAAGCTTGAAGATAAAAGGAACATCATGTGTGAAACTTCTTCAAAAGGAAGAAACCAATGAGAGAGAGGCATTAACTAGGTGGAGTGTTGATAGAAATTCAAGAAAAAAGAGGCATTAATGGGATGAAATGGTGATAGAAATTCCAGAAAAAAAAAAGGTAGGAGCATTTTTTGTTATTAGGGTTTATATTATAACATAGTAGTGTTAGGCAAAACGATGATATTGGATTCAAGTGGAAAGATATGAAAAAGATTTCGCAATAGAAGAAAAAGATCGGAAATAGAGAGATTACTTTTGAACGCTTTTGGCTAATTAGTCTTAATATTTTCCAGCTAGAACAACTATAAATAGCGTATAAATGCGATGTTAAGTGTTGTTATTTAGTCTTAAGCTTTATAAAAATTAAGGTTGGAACTATGTATTGTTAGGCTCAGGATTGATTTAGTTTTTCTAGGAGCTGATTTAGTCATTAATTGAATGTAAGTTGATTTAGTTGCAAGACTCAACTTTATCTAGTAATTAGATATAAAGTTGATCTAGTTGCAAGATCTAAGGTTGATCTAGTGGTTAGACACAAGACAGATCTAGTTACAAGACCCAAAGTTGATCTAGTGGTTAGACATAAGGTTAATCTAGTTGCAAGGTCCAAGATTGATTTAAATGTTAGACAGAAGGCTGATCTAGTTGCTAGATTCAATACCAGGAGATTACTAGATCAGAAGTATGAGATAGTAAATAAGAAGATTAAAACTCATAATTTAAGTAACTATTCAAAACATAACGAAATATGTGAATTAATTGGAAAAATTTGATAAACATTGAAATTAGAGGAAAATCTGAAAGATAAAAAAAATAGACATAAAAAAAAGACTTTAAAGGAGAAAAATGACAAGACATTTTAAGTGTTCTATCACATTTTGGTTAGAACACCTACTACTAAAAAAGAAAAGGTTTAAAAATCTATTATTTCAAAATTTTGATTTAAAGGTGTTATCATTATTATCGATTATTTCCTTTTTTGGAAAGATGAAAAATGAAAGTAGAATCTTGAAAGATACAAGTATAAACATTAGTGTAAAAAGTTTAATAATAGTGAATGAATATCATCACTCGCCGTAGTTTATCCTTGAATATCAAATAAAGTCTTGGATTGAATGAAGTGAGTTGACGCCAACCAAACATAGTCACCAATGATGGTAACTAGGGTTAAATCAAGTAGAGAGTGACCACGGTGCAAAACACTTTATTAGTGTGTGTTTTGTTTCATTAATGACTATGTTTAACAAGTTTTCATAGATGCCAAGTTGTAAATAAATCCAAACACATAAAATATGAGGATTTTTGTGTGTAGTAATTAATTATAAGATTTTGGAGGGCACGAAAACTTATGATGTTGAAGTAGGAAAGAAAATTATTCAGAAAGAGAAAATGGTCGTTTCACATCGCATCAATGGAAGTAGTAGGACGTTGGTGTTGCTGACACATGAATTGTAGGCATTAGAGCTTAGCATATATAATTAAGGAGAAAGGACAGAACATGAGAGACCCAGTTTCATACACCAAATCTCTCTATTTCAGTTTCAGATCACCATTTTATCTTTCCAAAATATCTTTTTTAATTCATTTACTTCTCGCTTTAAAATATTGATGTGACATACTTCAACTTATGTTTCTCATATTTATACAATATAAAACATTGCTTAATTAATAAATGTCACACCGAACCTGTGGACCTCCCCAAGAAAAAACAAATTTCCTTTTTACACCTCCGTGAATTTCTTGGACACTCTCTTTTATTTCAGAATGTTATATTTCACATTGCAGAAGGAATGGTAGGTGTTTAAAACTATTATGGGGGGTGCAAGAAGAAATATTCTAATAAAAGACCTAGCATGTTTTTATGTTAAGGCTTTGACAGAAATTCTCGTTCTGGACTAATACAACGAGAGAAGCCCATGGATTCTGTAAATAAGTGTGAATAAGAGCGTATAGACCACCATTTTGATTAATTGAACCAATCTTCCTTCCTGTTTTCAGATTTTGAATGATACAGCTAGTATTAGAAAAACTAATATGTACAACAGGATGAGAAACAAGCTCTGAAACAAAGTATTGTTACATGTTCTCTGCCAGAGAATTTCAAAAGGAATGCCTATATATGAAACTAAAACAAAAAAATTAAATAATAATGCATTGGAGATTCATGTGTGTCTTTAAGTGTCACACGTGTCTTCATGTTGTTTTGAATTCTAATATATTGTTCTTTTTCATGTTAACTAGATGGTGTGGTTATCATCTTGTTTTGTTATATTATTTACGTATTTTCATGTATTAAGAAATGTAAGATTTTGTGATTAATTTAAAAAATTGTGTTCAATATGACAAGTAATTTTTATTGCTCGAATGAAAAAGGTGTAAATGAGAAGATTATCATGCTTTTCTCATTCCTTTTCATCAATCAAAAAATTATATACGTTGTCACCATTGAGACTTTTATTATCATTTAGCACATGTTCAATCAAAACAATAAAAACTACTTATCATTTATATTAATAGCTATATATTTTGTATTTACTATAAAATCTCATATTTCTTATTATGTAGGGACAAGTAAAAAATATAATAAATAAGATAGTAAGTAACCAAATGAAAGAATTAACTTGCAATTTTTTAAAATATTCAATATGATAAAGTAAATTTAATTTAAAAATTTTAAATTTATCATAAACTTAAACTTTGTCAACTTAAAATTTAATTAATCTTGAAATAAATAAATATGATTATAGTTAATTGCATGTTAATATGATGTTAATATCGAAGGGTGTTTTGGTGAAAATGATTGGAAAATAACTAACTATGGCATGTAGTATAAGAAGGGACTAGAACCATTCTGACACGGACAAACAGAGAGATGGGAATCGTTGGTAATATTCGCTTCCCTTCAGTGCTCAAAGTTCCTTTGGATACGAAACTACACAACAAATCATTATGGCGATGTATGGTTCCTCCTTCTTATCTTAACTACCCCATAAGGTTCACTCCAATATCTTGTAAGCTGCCAGAAAGTGGGACTGAGGACAATCCCACCGCCACAAGCAAGAGCCTTTACAAGAGCAAGGACAGGATGGAGGACTACAACGTCGCCATGAAGAGAATGATGAGGAACCCTTATGAGTATCACCATGATCTGGGTTAGTTTCATCTTTTTACTCTCTTTTCATACCCCCATATGCTACCTAGTGCTTTTGTTTGGCCCTTTTGCTCTTTCAAATGATATTGAGAAATGTAACGGATATGAGAGGGGAATCAATGATTTTGGTGGTGGGTTTTTCTTAACCGCTGCTGCATTGTTGATGGTGCTAGATTATCGATGATAGTATGATTCTTTTCCTCATTCAGTTGGTTTTGTTCTTGCAATCTTCAATTATTGTGCTTGTGCATTTTATCTTAAAATTGGAGATGGTCTTACACTAAGCTAGACGGATTGGAATTTACTATGCTTCCTTTACTTCTTGAAGAGGTTGTCTTTTGTTAAGACGTTGAGATTCTTTGTGCCCCCTCCCCATTTGAATAATGAAGTGTATGCCATGCGATTCCTGTTCAAATCTTAGTTTTAATTGGTAGTACAGAGTGTACTTAAAGTATTGCAATGGATGTAAATTGCCCTTGAAATGTCTATTTTTTCTCTTGTTAGTTTTATAATTTGTCTTTAACTTAATCTCAAAAGTCTCTACCTATTTGTTCTCATCATTACTAGTGAATTTAAGACTTTTAATATTAATTTACTGTGAATTGAAGTTACGACATTGACTTTGACATCAATTGTTAGATCAAACGTGTACTACTAGGCTAAAAGTTGCTGTCAATAGTTAATCCACAACTATTTCTTTAAAAGCGTAGTTGTTGTATATCGGACCCCATGTGTGCCATTGCATTGATTTAATATTTGAAGATTTTGAGAAACGTTTGAAGGTTTGTCAAATTACTCTAAAGAAAGGAAGAAGGATCACCTAGAACAATGCTAATTAGCATGTTTAAAAGTTTACAAAAGGAAGAGACTAGATGAAGCTTGGTATGACGAGATTTTCAACTACTTATTTGACTTCAACTTGTCTTTATGAATCAAAAGCATCATTGATGATCATGTTTCACTTTGAAGATTGGAAAACAAGAAATTTTGGAACTTTGCACATGGAGAGAAAAGTTGTGAATGTGGTAAAGGATAGCCAGCTTTGGAGAATGTAACCACATGCCTTGAAGTTGTTGTCCCTTTTATAGTGGTCCTTAGATTCATGGATTCAGAAATAACACCCACAATGAGTTTTATATATATGAGCATATGGATTGCGCAAAAGAGAAAATTAACTGCAACTTTAATAATATTAAGAAAAGGTAAATCTTTTAAACCTTTTTCATTTAAGTTCTTTTTACTTATTTGTGTAATTTTTTTTAACCTCTGATGTACCATAATTGATATTTTCATAATTATGAACCTACTTGGAAAATCATTGATCAGAGGTGAGATAATTAGCTTTGAAGGTCTTTGCATGTTAACACGTTAATCTTACACTATCAACCTAATTTTAGACATAATGTTCAACAAGTAAAAGAGGGATTTTTTCTGTGCATGAGAAGATTGGTTAAGGATGTTGCCAAAAGGAAATAAATTACTTCGCAACTTAGGGATATTTTTTCAATGAAAAATGCAAATGATTGTAAGAAAAATATTCTTCCTGGAAAACTGTGGGAGATGTCTAGGGATGAAACTTTAGACTTGAAGAGGTTTGTTGTTCAAATTTGGAGCTTGACCTGTAGTTCGTCTGTGTGTGAGAGTAATTTAAGCTTATTTGAAATGGTAATTGAAGCTATCAAGTTATTTGTGGTTTCTAGTTTTCTTCATTTGGTTTATATAATTATTAAAATTTCAAATTAATTACAGATCCATACAAAAATAAGAAACTGACTGCATAAGAAAGAGGATGAACAATTTGGTTTGTGTTGCATAACTTAAAGTTAAAAAATAAACTCATTAGAAAAATTGACTTTTGTCCCATTTGATGATATTGAGTCTGATGTCGGTTTGAGCAAACTCAAGGCAAGGTGATAGTGAAAATGTTGGCCTAACTAAAGCAAGTTCAAGTGATCCAATTCTAGATGCACTTGATCTTGATAATACAGTTCTTGATGCCAATGTTGATACACATTTTTCATTTGAGGAAGAGCTTGAAGGTGATGAAGATGATTATCTTGTAGAAGATGTCATTAGAGGATTGGAGACATAGACCATTGAAAAAATTTGTCCTTTATTTAGTTATTTAATTATTGTCACCTTATAATTCATGTACTGTGTGATTGTATGAACTTATAATAGTCATCCACTGCTAAACTTGCTATTTTGGTATGGTGGGATTGTTGTTTCACTGTTTGTTTGATTATGGGGATGAAATGTTGAATTGGTATGTTATTTATTTATCTCTCCCATATGTTTTAGAAGTGTAACATTCTCCACTTCCAATAGTACTATTTCCTTGCATGATATATCATTCAACTGATGCAACCAGTGTGTACTGATTTTCAGGTATGAATTATACTCTTATCACGGACTACTTGATTGTGGGCTCTCAACCGCAGAAACCGGAAGACATAGATCACCTAAAAAATGAAGAGTGTGTGGCTTACATTCTAAATTTGCAACAGGATAAGGATGTTGATTACTGGGGAATAGATTTACAATCAATAATAAGAAGGTGTCATGAACTTGAAATTGGCCACATGAGGAGACCGGTAAGCTAGCTCGTTTTCGGTAAATTTATCGAGGATAACGAAAAAATCTCTCTCGTATTGTGATAGTGTGAACAAAATTTAACTAGCCAAATGTCATTAAGTAGAGTTTTTGAAGGAAGTGACGAGATAAATAAAGGGGGGAATACACAAAATCTGACTTCTTTGCTTGATTTGGCTACATTTTTTATATTATGCAGGACACTCCTTAGTACATGTGATAAAATGAGACATGAATCTTGGAAGACATAAGTTTTTGAATCTAAAGATACATCTGTAGGAAAAATACTATGAACCTTAAACATTCAACAACGAAATTTGAATCTAAAGATACATCTGTAGGAAAAATACTATGAACCTTAAACATTCAACAACGAAAAATTTATCAAGTTTATTAAATGCTCCATTTGCCTTTTGTCAACAGTCTTGAGTTTTCATGACTAAGTGTAATCATTAACCTATTTACTTTTTCAATGCAATTGACTATATTCGATGTGAAGAATGTAAAAGGTTATCTTGACTCTGAAATTGTTCCATTTTTGGCTTACTTGTTCTTACATTATCAGGCTTTTTTTCTTGTCTACATTATTAGGCAAAAGACTTTGATCCAGGGTCCTTGCGAAGTGAACTACCTAAAGCAGTTGCGTCCTTAGAATGGGGAATTTCTGAGGGGAAAGGAAGAGTTTATGTACACTGTACTGCAGGGCTTGGAAGAGCTCCAGCGGTGGCAATTGCTTATTTGTTCTGGTTTTGTGGCATGAAGGTGAGTCCTAAACCCTCATTAATTTTTTGACTAGTGTTATAGTTGCACATCATCATCCTCTTGGTGGTGTTAGATTGCTTCATAGTTTTCTTAAATGAGAAGTACAAGTTTTGTGTGGTGGACAGCTAAATGAAGCGTATGATATGCTAACTTCAAAGAGACCTTGTGGACCAAATAAAACAGCAATACGTGGAGCTACGTATGATTTGGCTAAGAATGATCCATTCAAGGAGCCATTTGAAAATCTTCCAGAATATGCATTTGAGGATATAGCAGACTGGGAAAGAAACTTGATCCAAAATCGTGTCCGCTCCCTTCGTCATACTTGACAACTTAGGCAAGTGTATAATAATACTGCACAAGACTGGATATTTTTTCAAGCATATTCATACTGATATTGGCATATATAGCCAATAACGTGTTTAAAATATTCAGTATAGTAGAGAGTGGTAATCAATCAATTCTGCGAATAATGCACACCATAATTGTAGACTTCTTCATAATATCTGAGAATGCAAAGTACTCAATACTTTAGATTTTTTTTTTCTGCTTTTCTTTGCCTCATAATCCACTAAAGTTTAAATGCTCTTGTCAGTTTAAATGAGTATGCCTAAGTTAAGAAATGATAATATGTTTGGTAAAACCAAGTCAATTTATAATGATTTTGAATCTACTAATTTTTTTTCTTTACAAAATACAAAGAATCTCCAAAATCTCGTTGAATTCGGGTGCTAAACTCACATCTGTCTTTACAAATGCTTTATTTTACGAGGAATTATAACAATGAATCTGGCCTTGCCCTCTTATGAGTAAGACATTCCCACATAAAATCAAAAGCTTTATCACCAAGATTGAGATTTCCCTTTCTAAAACACTTGTATCTTTTAAATATCTCTCACAACAAATTCTCCGTCGTCAAAATATTTGTCTCCTTTCGCTAACAAATATACGCTAACAAATATAACGTGACAAAACACAGTATATGTAACCTTAGCTTTTTCGCACGTTATAAAAATAGAACACCCCTCAATAAAATTGATCATTTCATTCAATTTTGTCTGCATGTAAAATATAATTGTGAGGTTACGAAAAAACATTCTCAATACAATATTGATATTGCAAGCATGAAAGAGCTAAACTAGTGGCGATAAAAGATTGTAGAAGCTTCACTTGCTTGGATCTTTAACTTATGCTCTTCAAAAATGAATTAAAGCTTATCTCAATTATACAAAATTAAACTATAGGATAAGATTAGTAAACTCACTATATATATTTTATTATTCATCTTAAAATGATTCAGCATACCCTCTCACACCAAAAATTAATATCACGGTGAGATTAAATTTGAATAGTGCGATGTTGACAGAAATATATTCAACTCCAAAAATGTATTATAGAAATATATTGGAAGCCATAACAAATTATGACCGAAGCACTGCAAGCTAAAAAGTATATAATATATACATATAATTAATTAAAAATGTACAAGTATAATTGCAAATCCGGAAGTCAAGATTGCATAATCCAGAAAGCTTTCAGATTAACCTGAAAGTTAAAATATGAGACAAGATTATGGTACAGGAACAAACCGTCGTGGCAACAAGTGTGGTGTGTTGTGGATAACATGAACCAAGGAGGTTAAGTGCCGCAAATATGTTTTCAATAAATAAATAAATAAATAAATATATATATATATATTAAAAAAATTTAAATAAATAAAATAATAGAAAAGATTAAAAAGTGGTGAGCTTTGTCAACTCGTCCAAGTTAGAAATTTTGGATATCAATCCTACCCATGATCCATTTTTGGCATGTCAACAGTGGTTCGTGTCAAAACGAATCGGTTCGACTCATTTCGACACCTCTTATGTTTGATGTTTCTTCACACCTTCCCTTTTATCTTCTAAAACCCATAAAACCATAAATCCAAAATTATTCCTAACGAAAATTATAATAAATAGGTAAAAATTATCCCTATACCTCCTTTTCCTTTAATTATTCTAGAATGATGTTCCAAAAGTTATTCTGGATTAAAAAATTCCTTTCCAAACACATATTTCAAAATATATTTTCTTTACATATTCTAAAATGAGTGTTTTAGTCAAATCCAAAAATATCTTCCATAACACCTATTATAGAATCCATAAGTACCTAGATTTCAAAAATATCTTTCAAAACATACATTTCAAAATAGTTTTACCTTTAGAATAGATATTTTGTAAAATATTTCTTCTAGATTTTGAAAATATCTTTCGAAATCCAAAAATATATTTTGGAACACCTATTTCGAAACATATTTTTTACTTTTAAAAATAGTTATTTTGGAAGATATTCCAAAAATATCTTCTAGAATACCTATTCTGGAATGTATAGAAAATATAAAAAATAGGTGTTCCATAAAAGTATTTTTGGGCGAGAACACCCATTACGGAATATATTAAAAGAATGAGGTGTATGGATGGAAGGGTGGTGTGAAAATGAAGGAAGAAACAAATGTTGATGGTAAATGACATGGAGGATGAGGCGTGGTGATTTGAGTGGGAGGGTGGTGAAGATAAAGGTGGAGGGTCATGAAAGAAGAGGGTAAAAGTATAATTTTATCAAGCCAATGAGGGTGCTGGAAGAAAAAAGGAAGGTGTACATGAAGAAGCTGCCCTTTATGTTTTACACACCCCATGGGAGTGTAGGAGAAAACCAGTGAGTTGCAAAAAGAAACCTCTTGTGGGTAGTTGTAAGTGAGGTGCAATTGATCTGATGTAAACTATAGAAAGAAGCTTCATTAAATCGAAAGTCAAGTGTTCTCAAAGCATGTGACAGTCAATATCTAAGTGATTCGTTCGTTCATCAAGGAGACATGTAGAGGGTGACCCGAGCAAAAACGATGATGAGCACAATTCTGAGGTTTTGGGTGTGGGTTTTGGGAGAATTCTATTCCCCTAATTCTATCACTTGTTTCTACCATTAGCTTTTGTTACTTTCCTATCATGTACTGTTTTTCTCATATCACAATTGTCGGTGAAATTTTAAGAAAAGTCTTGTACCAGAATTCTCTCTATTATACTTGTTGTATTGTATTCTTGCTGCTATGAGGCAAAAAAGTAATACTAAAACACAAAAAACAGTAAAGATAACAATATTGCAATGAAATCCTGCACTCTCTACATCACACAGAAATAAAAAATCTCTGTAAAATAGCCACGAGTTGAAAACCATTAAACTGACGCTGCAAAACAAGAATCAAAATCCGTATTCAATAATTCAGTACACAAACGGTGTGGTTCTGTATAAACAGACTGCAGGTAGCAGTAAATAGTTGTGCAGGACATGGACTTAAATTAAAAACCAAAGGAGACATTATTGAAGGATTGTAAATTATTTAGAATAAAGGGGAAAGACAGAACTGAAATATTGAGCAAAAGAGTTACAGGAAATGAAAGAACAAAGATTACGAAACACAGTTTTAGTAAGTACTATGCAGGAGGTTTTATTCAATATGCATAAATGTCCATGTATTCTATCAATTAAAATGGAAATAATGAAAAGATAGTTCATCATTAGACAGAAGATTGACTAACCTGATGAATATTGAAGATACAGCTGCACTTAGAAAAAGGATCAACAACTTTTGCAACAGAAAACATGTTAAATTGATGACAATATAAGTCATAAGTGGGGATTAGTGGTCAGAATCCGCTTCTCAAATAGAAACTAAATTATAGAGTAATAAATAATTATAATGTTAACCCTATTGGGGTTTTGCATCATACATATCTAATAAAGGACTTTTCCGTAGGCTCCTAATACATATTTGACATCTGTGCATGCTTTGTGGCTGGCTCTTATGGGAATTGAGCTGTGATTGCCAGACTATATAAACCACATCAGAACATGAGGTTACATAAGCAATCAACAATCTGAGCATAGAATTCATTTGCAAAGAAAATCATAACAATAAGCAACCTAGATAGAAATGAAAAACTAAACCTAGCTTTTGATATGTTATACTGAAGCAACTGAATGTCTTCCTTTGATATAAAAACAGATAATTGCCGAAACATCACTAAATTTTATCATTTTAAGTTAAAATGTGAAAAAGACCTGCAATCCATTTGGAACCCCATGAAATTTTATTCATAGCACGTTCTCATTCAGCATCAGATAGTGACTGTCCTTAAGAAATTCGTCATTGCCTGCTGGTGTACAATGATTTATCACCACAAGAACACCCATATGGACAATGGCAGTCTTCTTTCCCTCCTCCATGCTAAGGTTAGCAGAAAAGCTTTTGAAAATACCGAGGGAGAAATGTAATGAAGCGTACAACAAACAAGAAACCCAAAAATGCCTGATGCGAAGGGTCATTCACCAAGTGTGACAAGCACGTAAAATATCAAAGCAAAAGAAATTTCCCCAGCAACATAAGCACTGCAAGAAGTTAAGGAAAGATTCAAGAACAATGGCATCAATAATGTCACGACATCTTCAATGCACTTTACACATTAATCAATCTTATAAAAAATGATCCCACAACCCTACACAAATCCCACTGGGACTGTATATCCAAATTTGAATTTTAAGTGGTGATCAAATTATGGTTATATCTATGTATTCCTTTAATTATCATATGATACTAATTAATAATAAATAGAGAACTTCAATATACAAGATTACCCAAAAATAAGCCAGTTTAGAACCTCAACCAGCATATTCACAGCTATTTACTTACAATCTGCTGTTTAAAATTATGATTATGGGTTGAATTGAATAAACCATAATATCATTTTTTAAAATTCATAAGAATCCAAAACAGGCAAAAATAAATAAGACAAGTCTAAGAACCAAAACTTGAGATGAAAATCCATCTATTGTACTCATCAGAAATTTTCAGTAACCTATTTGCGGAAACCAGAAAAGCAACCATTTCAAATTATATATTAAAACGAAGGAAAAAATTTAAAAACATCTAGGAAACGGTTTTTCGATTTCTGCAATCTCATGTAATGAAAGCCTCCTTTCCTATAAAAAAAATAAAAGTCTACAAACTACATACACCCTATCTATGTTAATCTTTTTGGCACAATAAAAAATTCAAAATTTCCCCAGATGAGAAAAAAAAAAAAAGCACTACTAGGTGGAAAATGGCCAAGAAGAAAAGGTCTTGGAAAGTAAATGGAAGCAAATTCTAGACTATGAAAAAGCTGAACAGAATCCATTTTTTTTTTTCAAATTCAAAAAGTAAGCATTTTTGTAAAACCTCAAGTCTTCCGAGAAAACTCTTGGAATCAAAGAGGTGAAAAAAATAAGCAGAAGAAAAAGAAAAGATAAAATACTTAAGGTTGTATGAGCAAAGAAGCACTAGTAATGGAATTGACATCTGGATATTGGTGGTAGGACTCCCGATCACAAGCATTATTCAGAAAATGTTGTTTACACTAAATGCAAGTAATGTTAAATTTGAAGAAGCCCATCAAATTATTGCCACTCACCTTCAGTACCCCAGCAATTTATGCACAAATGAACCATAAAACTCCCCAAACTAGATGCAACAAGGGAAAAAGGGTAGAAAAACTATAGGACAACGAAAGATACATGACCAAGTGATATCAAGGGTATATTTGATATGTAAATATAAGTAAAAACAATATGTTAGTAGTTAATTAGTTACTGGTAAATAGTTTTTTGGTAGCTGCATATAAAATAGGTAGGACATTGTATTCTAGAGAGCTACATCTAGACTAGATGTAAACATATTGAAATAATAATCAAGTGCAGTATTGCCTGTTACATCAATTGTCCCATAGCAGATCAAATGGGCATCAAGCCACAATCGAATTGTGTTCAATTATCAGTAAAGTAATTGTTGAAAGGGAGATTGTTGCAAGTTGTATCAATTGTCTCGTGGTAGAAGTCAGGTAGGCCAAGTTTAATTAGCCCATGACTCTTCATGAAGATGGAGGGGAACCTTCTTATGGGGATCACTAGGAGCATGACTAGAAGGGGAGCCTGCTACTTACTCCTTTCCTTTAGCTTATTTAGCATTTCTCCTTTCCATTAGTTTTTTCCAAGACTAATGTTGCTTCTACTTGAGATTAAAACAGAAAAAGATATGCTTGAGGGCTTAATCAAACCCCTCTATTGTTCCTGATATTTATATAGATGATAAAGGAGATACAAGGGAAGTTAAAACATTAAAGGCTACAACTAGGTGCTAGGTGCAAAGGTTATCCAACACTCAACCTCCTAACTTACACATAATGATTGCCTAGATATACTAACTATTTCTACACTTCTTTTGTCTTGTAGGTTTACTCTTGGGCACCCCTCTTTTAATATTGAGACCCTTTTTTTGGAGGATAGGGGCTTTGGACTCATGGCCCAACACATGGGACAACTCATGGAGGCTTGGAAGACTTCTTTGACCTCCTAGAACTAGGTGGGCGTGCTCCTTGTTCTCTAAGGCTAGGGTGCCCTGCCATAAGTTGCCCTAGCTTCTAGAATAGGTGTTTGTAATGCCCTCTAGGTCCCTACCCATGCCTATATAAGGGGACCTCCCCAACTCTTGGAGAGGGTTGAACATTTTGAGTAATACATGCTTATGTGTCAGCCGTGGGTATGAGTGCATTCCTTGAGTGTTCTCTTTTCTCTTTAGTCTTATTGAACCTTAGTTCAAGTGGTGGCAACCACCACTCATCTTGGGTTGGTCCATCCCCTAAGTGGCCTGCCACCTCCCCCTTTCCCTATCCCTTTCTCTTCTCTTTTCTTCATCTCTTAGATTTCTTTGTAGTTATTTCATATTCTCATTTCATTTATGTTCACGCCCTTGCTTCTTTTCCATCCTTGTTTTGTTGTGCTTAATTGAATCCTTGTCCCTCTCTTGAGCTCATAAAAAGTAAAACTTTACACATAGATAACCTAAGGGATTATCTTTGTGTTTAGTGAGGATATTCCTTGAGCTTTCTTAATCACAAACACCTTATAAGCTAATCTTAAAATGAATGCATATCAAAGTTACGATTGAATTGTGACAGTTGAGCTGCTACACTCTTAAGTACAAAAGTATCTACTCTATTAGCTATACCTTTCTAACATAATAGTTAGTGTTTGATCCAACAATGAGTATCATAGTCAAAGCCACAAGCTCAATTCCAAGAGGAACAATTACGAAGGGGGAGATTGTTATGGGTTGCATCTATTGTCCAATGATGAAAAATAGGTGTGTCAAGACACAATTGAATCATGTTTGATTCCCAGCTAGACAACCACTAAGGAGGATATTTGCATCAATTATCTTGTGCAAAGGTTAAGTGGGTTAAGTCAAAATTGAATCATGTATTACACTCTTAAGTAGATATATTTGCGTCCTAACTATTAACTATAGTGTTTAACCTAGTAGTGAGCATTTAATCCAATACAATGTACAATGTTCTTTGACCTATCTGTTTGTCTCCTCTTCTCTCCATCCCCTCTATTTTGTTCTTCCTTTTTCCCCTCTTTGCCCTATGTTTTTGTTTCTTTCTCTTAATAATTCTATATATCATACCAGCCAAGCTTCACAACATCTAAAGCTCAAACACTCTCCCAGCTTTTCAAATTCTTTCAACAATGAACAAAATTCAGAGAAAAGATGTGTATACATTTTCAATTGGAGATTGTAGTTCTAGACAACTCAAGTCCGAGTGCAAATTAAATTCTAGAAGCAAGCATGCAAAGATATATATTTCAATTGATTCCAATAAATTTTACATTTAAGTCTGGAAAGAAATAATTTAAAATTCAAGATATATATAAGAATTAAAGGGCACCTTTGGCTCATTAGAAAGAATATTGGGTCTCCTGATTCATAATATCTTCTCTTTCCTTGATGGGGATGTGCAAAGAGCTGAATCAAGCAAATCATTCATCTTGATCGGTTAGTGTTAATCTCTATCAAAATCAATTTGTATTGCTTCTCCTGCTACGTAAATGCTGCGTTTGTACCAACCAAATAATTTAGACGATATCCAGAAGACTTCATCCTACGAACAAGATCAATAGCATAATCCCTTTTATCTGGGGAACAAAATAAACACTTTAAGAGCCGCTCGCAAATTCTTGACTGCAACGCAAAACCTTTGTCAAGAGCGTAAAGAAAGATGTTTACTGCATCATCCAGCCTTCCTTTTGTACAGAGACCTTCGATCAAATATACACAGCTTGGAGGATTGATATTGATATTGAGCTTATCGAGAACGGAAAATACAATCAATGCTTCATCTAATTGTTTTGCCTGACAAAATCCAATAAGTAGAATTGTATACGGAGCTAAATTAAAATCTCTAAACCTCAAGTCCAGTTCTAGTAAACCTTGAATTGCAAGTTCCACTTCTCCTCTGACAAAATATCCCTCCAAAGCATTGATTGAATCGTCTTCCCTGCCACGAAGGTTCTTTAAAAAATCCAAATAAAAACTGAAAGCCTGTGAGACCTTCCTATTTCTCGACAACCAAGTCATAATTGCTTTACAAATTTCAAAGCTAGGTTGGCACCCATGCTTCAACATATGGTCATACATCTTCAGTGCGTCCTCTTCTCTGGCAGCCCTGAAAAGCCCATCAATCAATGTCCCATAAGTAACAGAGTCAGGTGATAGACCCTTGTTATGCATATCCATGAAAAGCTTCAACGCACCATTAACCTTAGAAGCTCTGCAAAGGCCGTAGATCAGAACATTGTACGTCACAATGTCGGGCATAACCCCACTATCAGCAAGTTGAATGAGAAACTTGTAAGCTTCCAAAATCTGTCCAGCTTCACACATTTGCTCCACCTTTTTCTTGAGACTAACACCATCTAAAACCTGATCAGAACCCTGAGAAAGCCGGAAGAATAACGAAGGACTTCTCCCAATCTCCATCTTGTACAACATGAGTTGTGCCTCCTCCAGTTTACCAGCCTTGCACAGTCCATATATAAGAGCATTGAAGGTTACAACTGAAGGTAAACACCCAGGCTTCTCCATCTGATTAAATATTTCTTGTGCCTCGGCAACCATTCCTCTCTTACACAAGTCACAGATGAGAATGGTATGCGTGCAAACATTATGAAACCCTTCATGCTCAGAAATTTGAAGTTGGAGAGCTCGTGCTCGATCCAAAAGATTAGCGTCACAGAGACCTTTAATAACTTCATTGTAACAAACAGCATCAGGAACTAAGCCTCGCCGGGTCATCTCACAAAACATGTTCACAGCTTCACCAATCCTGCCCTCACTCGACAAACCCCGTATCAAAATTGTGTACAAAACAACATCTGGAACAATACCCTTCTTAAGCATCCTTCCATACCACGAATGCGCTTCATTGTATCTCCTTTCCCTAAAAAAGCCAGCAATCAGATGACTGTAGCCCTTTACATTAAGGGGTAACCTGTCTCTCTCTAACAATTGCAGAATCGAAACGGCTTCATCTAACCTCCCCATCTTGCAATACCCATTAAACAAAACACAATAAGACATAAAATTAGGCTTGCGCCCACTTTCTCTCATCACATTAAACAATCTGTGTGCCTCATGTACCCTCCCCCCACGACACAGACCAGAAAAAATAGCTAAAAATGTCATCTCACTCGGCTCTACATCCCTTTGGCGCATCTCCTCGAGCATCTCAAGCGCACCATTAACATCATCACTTCTACAAAACCCTCCAATCAGCATGTCAAAAGTGCGTTCATTAGGACCACAGTTGGTCTTAAGCATCAGATTATACACCGCAAAACCCAACACAAACAACTCTTTCTGAAACACAATATCCAAAATGGTGTTATAGGCACGAGCATCGGGCCTGCACCCAAGCTCACCCATTCTACCAAACGACTCTATAGCCTTCTCGGTCAGACCCACTCGCCAATACGCCCGAATCAAAACACAAACCGAATCAGAAGTTATTAAAACTCCGGATTTCTTGAGATACTCAAGGGCCTCCCAGTAAAGGGAAAACCAGTTGTTGGTGCAAAGGACCTCACTCACCAAAGCACGGTATTTGCCGCTGGATAAAGTCTCGAACTTGAGCGCCAACGAGATGCAGAAACGAAGCGGCAACTGCGGGTCCGAAGAGGGAGATTCCTCGGACGGAAGGGAAAATCTTCGGAGGTATGTGGGAAGCTTTTGGCTTCGACGGAATACGCAGGAGACCTCCGCTGCTTTCCTGAACTTGGAGAACGCCAACATCGGAAAACAAATTCAAATCGGAAAAGGGTTCATTGGCCGTCGATGATGATGATGAAGATGCGTTGCGTTAGACTGAGATGCCCGGGACAGGGTATAAGGAATTCCATACGCATGTTACCCTCCCGTATTATAATTTATTTTCTACTGATTACTTTTATAAAATTATTTTATTATTAATTACTAGTATACATTTTTCATATTCAAAACTAGAAAAATCAAACTTAATTTCACTCCAATGTAAGTGTAAAGCATTTTCTACGCAAACCGTTATAAATTATCTTAAATGTAATTCACAATAATAATTAAAAAATTTATCTTACTATATAAAAAATCTATTGATGTGCTACCAATTACCCTTAACATTATTTTAAAAAATAAGAATAATAAGAGTTATTTTATGACAACGTTCATTAGTAAATGAATGGCTACACACTTAAAAAAAAATCAAAATAAACTTGTGTAAATTACAATTATTTATGGATACAAGGTAACATCAAGAAAGGTGCATCACCATCCACCATTTTTTAGGTAAAAAATATGAAGTAAGCAATATAAAACCAAGAATATTTTAGTAAAGTTCCAAACACGATGTATGTTTATTATTAATTAGCTTTTGACACTAAAATTAAGTCTTTCGTTCTCTCCGTAAATGTAACAAGAAGAAGAAGAAACACCTTCTAATTTGCATTTTCGCTCTTACATCTGCGCCTTCAATGCCACCTTCCTCCATTTCTGATTTTCCAATTCAATCCACTTTTTGTTTTCATTCCCATTCATGTTCCATTTTACTACACCACGCTTTACCTCTGCATGCGTGCTAATCATTGAGTTCCTCCGTGCCTGCAAACTTCCATAACCCCTGAATCGTAGGTTTTCCACAATCATCGGATCCAAGAGCTTTTTCTCGCAATTCCTTGACACCCATTTTGCTTCACTCCCAGTATCAAATCTTCCTCGTGTAAAGTTTTCCAATGTGTTGTCTTATTTTCGTTTTTGGATTAAATCTGCAATATTTGAACATTTTTGCTTCATTTTGTTCCTTTGTGTTTTGATTTGTTTAGGGCAACAAAGGAAAAGATGGGCGAGGGAGAGAAATATCAATTGGGAACTATTGGCGCATTGAGTTTGTCAGTGGTGTCATCGGTGTCGATTGTGATTTGCAACAAAACGTTGATGAGTTCATTGCATTTCATTTTCGGTAAGTTCATAAAGGATTTGGTTCTTTGCAAACTGATAGAAATTACCAATTATTTATATGTGTATGTTCTTGGTGACTATTACAGTGTCTTTGTTTTCATCTATGACTCGTTCACTTTTTTCATAATTTAATAAGATGAAAAGAGATAGTATATATGATAACATGGCAAACCGTTATTTGAGTTATTGTTGAGAAATGTGTCTGTATTTAGTGTTCGTTTCACATTGGATTAATTCTGGAGGAGAATTTTAGTGGAGAAAAAAATAATGAATAAAACAAAATCTTACTTGTTTAGTTTGAGAAAGCATACTTGTTTTAATTTCTAATTAAAAACTATGACATTATTTTTAAATATTTATACAGGAATACATGAAAGCATTTGTGTTCTGTCTTCTATTTTCTCTATTTAACTATGCAAATCTTTTAAAGTATCAAACAAATTAAAACAGATGATTTTTTTTATTTTGTTTGTGAATAAGAGTGAAGAGGTAAGAAAGGAAACCATAAAAGTATATGCAAATTAAATAAATGTATCATTATTTTCTCTAATCAAGCACTCATATGTAAAAGTATGTAAAAGACATGGTGTAATTATTGTGAAAATAGGAAATGTTTCTTTAACCAAAAGACACTAAAATGGTGGTAATTTTAGGAAGAATAAAAAGAGTTCTAAGTGCTAGTTTAGATACCTATATATAATCTTTATGCCTTCAATTCAAGTGAAAATTACTTGTTAGAAGTGTAATATCTTAGTTGAGGTTTTAATACATATCTTGGATTTTTATGCAGCTACAACTTTGACAAGTTGGCATCTATTTGTAACATTCTGTTCTCTTCATGTGGCTCTTAAATTGAGATTTTTTGAGCACAAACCATTAGAGAAGAAAATGGTGATGGGATTTGGAGTTCTAAATGGAATCTCTATTGGACTTTTAAATTTGAGTTTGGGCTTCAATTCTGTCGGGTTCTATCAGGTGATGATGCATTTTCTTTCTTTATGTTTTTCTCATGTGTCATTTTGATTTTTGTTCTTTAAACAGCTTTTCGGGGTTTTGTGACACAATCTTTGTATTTGCATTCAGATGACTAAGCTGGCAATCATCCCATGTACTATTCTATTAGAGATCCTTTTTCTTGGAAAGAAGTTCAGGTCTTGTTTAGTCTTTTATCATGAATGTAACATTTATGATTAATCTGTTTAAATATTTATACTTAATAGAGTTTATACATGTTTAGTAACTTGTGTAAGTTTCATTAAATAATTATTTTGTGTATCAATCTTTTAAGTATTGTTCCTTCCTTTTGTTAACTTCTAAGAAATTAGATTCATTAGGGATTTATAATTAATTTCAAGTCATGTCTTTTATGTGATTGTCAAGAGATGTTAGGTGTCTTGTTGACCCTTCTAGCATCTCACAAAGAAGGCATTTATTAGTTCCATTGGTTTGTTATGTTGTCCTTAACTATAATTTATATTACCCTTATCCATTATTTGTTTTATTTATGTCACTGTAATAGTTGATGATTGATAATAATTTGAATTGTATTAATTGTTTTATTTTTGCAGTAAAAGAATACAATTTTCACTTGTGATCCTCCTTGTGGGTGTTGGAATTGCTACAATTACTGATTTGCAGCTTAATGCTTTGGGAGCTTTCTTGTCTTTGCTAGCCATCATTACAACATGTGTTGCTCAGATTGTATCCTTAAAGAAATTTTCACTCCTCTTAACCACTCAAATTTTGATGCAATCATGAAATACTTTTCAAAATCAAATTAGTGAATATTTTTGTGATGTAGATTACATGCATTAATTGTTAGTATTTTCAAGCTAATTTTCATAACAAATATTTTGTTAATTACTTAGGGGAAAAAATGCGACATAGAATATATCATTAAGTATATGATTGTTTCTCCATAATAATGACAATAACTACATAACAATAAACATGTCAATCTATGTTTCATTTATCATGTGAGAAGATATACGTTAATGCAACTTCTATTTATGTATATTTTTGTTATGTATAAATCTAATGCTAACGATGAGAAAAAGCATTTTTTTTTTTTGCATATGAATTCTTAAGAAAAGATTGGTCCTTTTTATTTTTTGGATGTTATATCAATTTAGTGTTGATGTACTTTGTTGAAATCTTAATTAGTTCCTTTCAGATGACAAATACCATTCAGAAGAAGTTTAAGGTTTCTTCTACTCAACTTCTGTATCAATCATGTATATATCAAGCAGCTACATTGTTAGTCTCTGGACCATATCTGGATAAACTTCTGACAAACTTAAATGTTTTTTCTTTCAAATACACAACAAAAGTGACGGTGAGATTTCAATAGTTGACATGTGTGCTTACCTTTAAACATAATTTATTTCTTAATTAATGTACTTTCAACTTCTTTTTTTTCATCGTAGATGGTCATTATTCTTTCATGTCTGATCTCTATCGCCGTGAATTTTAGTACATTTCTTGTAATTGGAAAGACATCTCCAGTAACCTATCAGGTTCTTGGACATCTGAAGACATGTCTTGTATTGGCTTTTGGATATATCATTGTCCATGATCCTTTCAGTTGGAGGAACATCTTGGGAATTATGGTAGCTATGGTTGGCATGATTATATATTCCTACTGTTGTGCTCTTGAGAGTCAACAAAAACCAGTCGAAGGTGGTGGTCAAATGTCACAGGTTTGTTTTATGTCAGTTTTCATGTTCTTGTGTTTTTTGTCTCTGTCATGGACTAAAAATTTCGCTTTTTGTTTCGTCACTGTCTTTATTATTTTCAGGCAAGAGACAGTGAAACTGAGACTCTCATTAACGTGGAAAATTCAAGTGTAATTTTGAACAAAAGACCACCTATCTGGAACAAAGATAAAGACAAAAACAAAAACTCTCTATGAACTTTCCAAAACATCATGACAAACATTAAGTAGGCTTATAGAGCATTTATACTCTTGATTAGGAAATTTTTCCCACTTAAATCTCAACATGTGTGAATTGTTTCACTTGTTACTATTAGCTTAAGCATTAAATATAGCCAACCAACTACAAGTGAGGTAAAAATACATGGTCGTGTCTTAGTTATGATCAATAAATATAACTTGAAAAGTGTTAACTAGATATTTTTCACACTCATGCATATCAAAATTTCATTTTTGGATGACTCGGTGTAAGATTCAAAAGGAGTTGACTAGCAAAAACACTTAGTTATCAATAGAAACGATTCTGGATTAGAAAAGGAGTTGGATAATTCAATCTTTTGTTGTTCCCTAGTTTTAATTATATACATCGGGGCAAAATTTTAACTATTTCAATTTTTTAAATAGTATGAGACTATATCGATCTACAAATGTATCTATACGGTCTATTTTATTGGTTAATTAAATACAATATCATTTATAAATCTTGAAAATATTAAAAAAAAAAATATATATATATATATATATATATATATATATATATATATATATATTTATATATGT
>Ga0209589_1001601_pt1 | contig 37784 bp, 18 predicted proteins | sample CowpeawhiteBW_FD_187525 | JGI IMG/M metagenome (GOLD analysis project Ga0209589, IMG submission 187525) | Root nodule microbial communities of legume samples collected from California USA - Cow pea white BW (SPAdes) (version 2) | ecosystem: Host-associated > Plants > Roots > Nodule | place: USA...
GTTTAACATACACATTTAATATTTTATTTTTATTTTTATTTATAATTGGTTGCATTTTATCCAATTATTATTTATACTATTATTTGATATTTTTATTATTATAATTATTTTTTGATATTTAATATTAAAAGTATATATCTTCTTCATGTTAAATATTTAATAATATCACAATTTCTTTTACTATAATATTAATTTATTATAAAAAATTTTGATAAAATTTTAAAAATTAAAAATGTAAATATAAACATATATATATATATATATATATATATATATATATATACACTTTTTAATAAAAGTACAATAAAAATTTTATAATCATCAAATATTAAATATCAAATATAAACATAAAATAAAAACAAACTTTTGCTAAGAGATAAGATAATAAAAAAGTGTCTTTTTTCGCCTTATATATATGTCTCGAATGGAGCTTGAGTGATGACAGGTGTGTGAACAGATTAATTGAAACATGTGGGACTCACACATTACTGTACCCTTAGAAAGGTTGGGAGAAAAAGTCATATTATTGTACTATTGTTTTTTTTTTTATGGATTAAAGGCTTAAATATATCTTAGTGCATTATATTCAGGTACTTTATTAGTCTTTAAAGTTAAAAATATATATTTTAATTTTTTAATTTCCAAAAATATTTGTTTTATCCTTTCTTATTCACGCTGCACTCAATTATTTTTAGTGATATTATATTTGTTTTATTCATTTTTTATTTTTAACTAAAATATTTTTTAACATCATTTGTCTTGTTATGTGCTTTTTACACGTGCAATAATTCAGAAGTTTTGAAATATTGTGATATTCACGGGTGCAAATGTCTAAAGATTTTTCTTTTATTGAGGAAATTAATTGTATTTATCGGAAGAGTGTAATTGTCATGCGTTTTATACTATACAATTCAGGTTTTAATAAAATATTTACCATTCAACGCATTATTTAACATTACACAAGAATAAACATATAAGACGGAAATAGAGATGTCAAAAATATTCGTATCCGTGGATATTTACGGATAAAATTCGCAATGGGTAGAAAATGAATATTAAAAACGGATACTCGCTATCTGTAGGTACGAGTATTTTTGATACTTGCATGTTAACGGGGCGGGTACGGGTAAACTTTAATTTACAAAAATACCCTTTTATATATATATATATATATATATATATATATATATATATATATATATTAGTAAAAAAAAATTCTGATCTAATATCTTTTAAGCTGCACATCTTATCTTTTTTTGTCATCATTCTTCCAGCTTCAAGTATTGGTATGTTGTTTTGACATTCTTCTCTTTCCCTTCTTTAAAATTGGGCATATACTTCAAATTTTATATAGACAGTGACGTTTATGGTATGCTTGTTGTCAAATGATGGAATCAAAATAAAAATATTTGGCACATAACAATTGGGGTTTATTATTTTATTATTTTTTAGGAATCAATCGTAAAAAGTGGGCCTGTTGATCCAAACACTAATTATAGAATTTTCATTGTGTTGAACTGTCATTTTATATTTATTTTTATAATTATTTGGACTTGTGTGAACTTGAGTTTGTTTGAACTTTATTTAAAATTGTTGACAGTGATGTATTTTATTTTATTTTATTTGAATTTATGATTAAATATTTATCTTTTAAATAATTTTATAAATACTCGTGGATACCCGTGGATATCTGCGGACAGGGGCAGAACTTAGTGTTGACATAGGGGAGCCATGGCTCCCCCAACATTTTTTTTCTTCTAATTTTTAAATATTTTTAAAAAATATTTTATATATTATAATTTTATTTATATTAATTTAGTTTAAAAAATCTTTTTTAAATTTTAAAATTATGTTTTTCTTTTTTATTATAATTTCTTTTACTTTTTTATTTGGTTTTTCTTTTTTTCGTGTCTCTATCTCTTTCTCTTTTTTTGTTTTCATTTCAATTTTCATCAATTTTTTATTATTTTTAAAATCAAATTGCACCAGAAAAAAATTGAAGAGTTAAGAAACATTTTGGATTGAACAATTTCTTCTTTTGAATAAATTCATTTTTTACTCTCTTTTTTTCGAAGTAATACGTGCTTTTTTTTACGCTTTAGGCATATCTCTATCGGTTAGAGATCATAAAATCATGCTTTAATTGTTCATCAAACTCTTCTTTGAGTAGATAGAGCTATTTTAGACTTTTAAGTCGTGTAGGGGAAGAACAAGATTATGAATCTCTAAGATAAGAAAATGTAATAATCTAGAAGTTATTATTTTTATTAGAATATTGAGTCTTGGTTTTAAGATTTAGCTTAGGATATTCATAATTTAATATTTTTCTAAATAGGTGAGAGGTGACAAATTTATATTAGAAAAATTATGGCAAAGAGTAAAATAATTGATTTTTTTTAAGTGGAAGGCTTGTGATGAAGATGAAAAAAGTACATTTATGTCATATAAACTTGATAAAATTTATGAGAATCCAAAAATTGAAGAAAATGAAAAACAACTCTCTAAAGTTCCTAAAATTATATATAATGAATTTTTAAATGCTTTAGAATGTGATCCCGGAAAGGTAACTTTTGTTCCTTTTTTTTAATATATTATTGTTGATGATAAATTTTATACTACTTTTTTATATATATTATTGTTATATTTTTTGGATTCTATAGTTATGAGTGCTTGTTTTGAATAGAAAAAATGATGTGAGAAAATGAAAACATTTTTTAACTAAAAATAATAATTTATATATAACAAATATAATTTGGTCCCCCTAAAATTTTTGTTGAAGTTCCGCCACTATCTGCGGATATGAACAAAATAGACGGATACCCGCATAACGGATGCCTGACAGATATGAATACGGATACAGAACGAATATTTATCTTACGAATAAGATACGAAGGAGTTACTACTCGTATTTTACCCGCCCTGTTAATATTCCTATATACACGAGTTGGTATTTTTGTAAAGTCTTCCACTTATCGTAAAGATTTTGTCTACTGTAAATTGGAACATCAACAATAATATTTTTCTTATTCCAAAACTCTCATCCTTATCCCAAAATCATTATTTTTATTTCAAAATCATCATTACAAGGATTATTCATATCATCCTTATCCCAAAATCATTATTTTTATTTCAAAATCATCATTACAAGGATTATTCATATCAATTCACTATGTCCGAATTCTATTTTATACAGATTTGACAAACAAAGAACCTCCTTCGATACTTATCGTCCAAATTTGATAGAGTTCGAATAGATGACTTCATGCCGAAATTCCCACATCAATAAATGAATTATATTAATATTAAAAAATAAGGATAAAAAATCTCACTAAATAAAATAAATCTCAATAATAAAAACAAAAAAATAAAAATGAGCTTAAAAATACTTTGCTCAATAAAATAAATATTAAATTATAATATATATATATATATATATATATATAAATGAGATTATGGATATCTTCTTTAATAAATTAAAACTTAATAATAAAGACAAATAAATAATTTAAATTTTTATAATCCTTTTATTTTGGAATATTACAATTATCTCTAAAATAAAAAATTTCGTCATCAAAGATTTACTAATCAAGAAAAAAAAAATATAATCCTGACATCTTTTCTCTCATCTCTTAAGTTGGAATGAATTTTAAGCGTTGAGATCTCACAAGACCTTAATTATACCAATACTTGCATGATGATTATTATTGTAGGTGAACTATATCAGGAGTAACATCTCATCCCATGGATAGATAATCTAGGACCCAAGTCCTCAACAAGTCCTTCATGACTAATTCATCTTTTCTGACTGCCCATTTGTTCTAAGGTGGTAAGGAGAGGTCATCCTTAATCGACTCCCTAAATCATCTTGCAGGTTTTCCAAAACATAGAGGTGAACATAGGATCACTATCTGATATAATGCTTGAAGGCACTCCAACCAATTCCACTATCTCTTTGATATACAATTGTGCCATTTTTTTTTATAGACATCCTAAGGTTAATAGATAGGAAATGAGCATTGTTGGTTAATATGTCAACTTTATTGGAGCCATTCTAAAAAGGCTTAATGTTTATGTTTTTTTTTTAATTTTTTTAATATGTGTCTTAACTTTCTCATTTTTAGTCAATATGAGATTTTCAACCCGTACTTAAATTTTTAACACTTACTATACTTATCAAAACCATATTCAAAACATAATTTTATAAACTATATACCTTAACATTCATAATCACACCACCAAATTTACTTTTCATCAAGTGTGTGCAATTCAAAACAAACAATCATCTATTTACAAAATTCATATAATATTCAATTTCAAGCATTCACACAATTTCCAAACAAATTCATCCCTACATAAAGACCAATATTTTGTGATCAAGTCATTTTCACATCTAGATCATTTGTCCTAAGGTTATATGAATAAACCATAAATAACTTTCTTTACCAATAATTTCTCATTCCAAAAGTTCCAGCTAAAGTAAAGGAATCACTAAAAATCTAGATATCTAGAACAAAGTATTGAAACATAACCAAATTTTAGGAGCTTAATCAGGTGGAGAGGATCAATTCTCTTAGCTAACCCTAAGATTGGTGAAAATTGCATAAGAAAAGAAAGAGAATAAATAATCTTTAGAGTAAATGGGAACTTTGCTTAAAAATATGATATGTTAGTAATGATCTCCAACTCCTCAAATATTGCGAGGTGTGATTAGATTATGAAAAACGATAAAAATATAAGGAAGAATTTAGAAAGAAGATAGAGCAAAAATTAAGAGAGAAAGTGAAAGATGAAAATGAAGAGTGAAAGTAAGATAGAGGAATGTCATAGTGTGAGTAAAATAAGGTGTTTCTAGACCAAGAAGGTGGGATTGAATTGATTGTTTTTCTAAAATTTTATTATTTTCAAAGGTTAACAAAACTTTGAGGAGAATTATATTGACCACATAATCTAAGCATCGGTTCTAAAACATACATTTTAACTAGTTAAAATATCAAAACAACATATTAAAATCCTAACACATAATTATACAGTAAATGCACTTAAAATAATCAAGAGATTTCATTTATGTGATTATCAATCAAACTAATTTCAAATACACAAAGTTACCAACTTGGTATGCAATTACACAATGATTTATATTAAGGATCAATTAATTTTAATTGCTTGATGCAAACAATAGATTGAAAAACAGGAACAACTGATTAAAATACTGGTAGTGAGTGTACAGAAAAATCACTCACCACCAAATTTCAAATCTGAACAGTTTATCAACCTAGATCAGTAACAATTGATAAAAAAATACAACCTTATATCAAATTGTTATGCAACCACGTAAGGATTTCAATAAAAGATTGGTTAAATTGATTTTCTTGATGAATTTAAACCAAGAACAATTCAATGTAGAAAATGTAAATCAAATCACATAGAATTTCTATTCTAGTTCATTGCTTTTGAGCTACATCTAGTTAGTCAAGGTAACCTTGACATGACTTTCCACTATTTCAAATTTACAAAATCCTTACATGATTCAACTTCGAAAATGTACAACCATACAACAAGGTTGTTGAATTACACAAGAAGCCTACACAACACAACAAGCACACCACAAATGCACAAGAAGGATCAAACTTCAATGGAGGCTCTCCCTAGCCAAACAAGAACCTTCTTTAATGTACACACCAAGAGCAAACTCAGCTCCAAGACCTCTAAGGATGATCACGAACAACACTAGCACTGAGTTCTTTAGAGAGAGTGAAAGTTTATGATTTTCCAAGTGATTTTGCGCGAAAAAGTGAATCTCATTCTTTCTCACTGAAAAAAGATAGGCTTTATAGCTTGGCACTGACATATTGAACAAATTGAAAAATACTTCTCAATAGGTTGATTTCACTTACTTTAAGTGAAATTAGTTGATTGATTGTTATTTTGGCCGATCAAATATGTTGTTCATAAAATTATAACCACAAACTATTTAACTTATTGAAAACCATTTTATCATATTGAATAACTTCAACTAGACACAAGACTTCTATTCCTAAGTCAATACGCCTCCAAGTAAAGCTCCATCTTCAAGCTTCAAGATAATGCATGTCAACTAGTTCGATCTTCACTTCAAGCTTGATCAGATCTTCAATCCTTCATCAAATCTCTATTATTGATCAAATCTTGAATCCTTCATCAAATCTATATGTAACAAATCCATTTGTGCTAACACAAAGGACTTTACAAACATTCTCTAAAAACTCAAGAATAACTAGGGATGCTAATGTGATGTGGGTTAGTCCGTAGACCCATAAGAAAAAGTGCAGGGTTGGTTGAGTATTTTATCTTGTTGGGCTGCTTAGGCACGCCTTGCATAACCTGTAGCCTGTGTAGGCCAACGACATGCTAGTATGCTTTTGGCCTACATTGACTTAAATTCTTAAAATCCAACAACACTAGCACAACACGTCATGTATATTTCTTCTAAGCAATTTGCTCATTCACATTTCTTCTTCAGTCCATCCAAAAGTAGCTCGCTCATTCGTGTCCAGTTCATCCAAAAGTAGCTCCCTCATTTGTGTTTCTTCCCTTGTTTCAATCTAGTTCAAAGTCATTTTTATTTTTAATAGGTTTGTACTTAAAAATTATAAATTATAAAATTATGTAAAATTTTAAGAAATGGACTTATAAAATTATTATTTCTACTAATTTAATTAAATATAATAAAGTTATTAAAATTCTTATGTGGGACTAACCCACAAACCTGCGAACCAAACATTATGTGAGACATAGTTTTCTATCTTAAAAACGTTGGGCCTGGCCTTGCTAAAGGGCCCACAGTCAGCCCCCTTGTTCCCTGAAACCCCCTAACTACCCTTTCACTTTCCATTCTGCCTCCCACTCATATAACAACTCACTTACTCTCTCTTTTTTTCTCCAACAGACCTCTATTAGGGCTTGAGCAAGCTTCCCTCCGAGCTAGTCAAAAGCTTCTTCCAAGTAAGTAACCATTCAACCTCTGTTATTTTCCGTTTTCAGCTCCTAAGCTTTGGTTCTACCTTAATCCCTTTCTTGGTCTCATTTTCGTTCCCCTTATGTTTCTATTTCAGCTCTTTAAGCTGCCTGGTACTAGTGCTCCTCCCACTACGTGTTCCCTTCTCTTAAGCTCAGTTCACTCAAAGTTAAAGGAAGTTAGGGTTTCACACCTTTTTAAAATATGTACTTATTTTTATTCCTATTTTATGTTTATAATGCTTTCTAGTTGTTTTGGTTGTCTGGAAATGTTGAGATGTTGCTTGGTATTGTTTGAATATAGGTTGCATGCGTGAACAGTGGAGAAAACCTGGTGTTTTCGACCAGGCGAAGGAGTCTCGCTCAAGCGAGAGTATCAGAAATTGTCCCATGTTTCTTCTCCAAATGTCGCTCAGGCGACGAGCTCTGGTTTTGAGTGAGAAGAAATCTCGCTCAAGCGAGGAAGTCTCGCCTAAGCGAGAAATCGCAGAAACCTCACTGTTCCACTGCTCGAGCTCTCGTCTAGGCGAGAAGGGCTCGCTTGAGTGATAGAACCTCTCTCGCTTGAGCGAGGACTTCCAAATTGAGCGAGACTGGTGCAGGAACGTGCTTTAGTTCTGTTTTCTTCTCTGATTTGGTTGTTTGCCTACATGATAGAGTGATTTACCTTATAAGCATGAAGTATGATGCCATGTATGTTGTATGAGATTAAATAATACTGATATTTTACTATATTCAATATGAAATAATTTATGAATTGGTTGGTTGGTGGTGCATTGACATGATATTTGGATGTCATGAGATAGCATGTGGATTATGGTGTGAGAACATGGATGTGACATGAGTTAAAGGTAATTCCACGAATATCTTGGTGAGATTTCATGGTGGTGTTGTAGTGTATATAATTAGATAAGGATTCAAGTAAGGTTGCATCCTGAAACTCTAAAGAATCAGTTAGTCTCATGTAGAGTAAACTGATTCAAGTGGTGAGAGTAGCAGGAGACCCTAGTCTTTGGCAAGATAATGGCCCTAGATGATTGAAGGCTAACCTTGTGCGTGGTAGGGTGAAAACCATTGGTAATGACTCTGCAAAACAGTAGAGGCCACCACAAGTACAAGCATATAGTGAATCCAATCTCTTTATATGTATCCAGATAATTGAGTCATAAAGTCTTGCATTATTTGATATCACATGTTTGAATGCCTATTGTGTTGCTTGTTTGGAAAACTATTTAATATTGCTTGCTCAATGCCATGTTGAAAATTATTTTTACTCTAGCTTACCCTTTTTGTTTGTTGTCTGTTCTCTGTTTGGCTTTTCATTTTTGCAATGATCACCAAATTCTTGGTGTGAGTAGATATGAAAATCCTTGGTGATTATGGTGATGATGGAAATGCAACAGTGTATTATGCATGGTTGTATTTGACTTTATAGAGCATCTTTAGGGGCACTGTTGCCTATGTAATCAACTTGGTCTATGAGCAAGCTTTTTGGACAACTGTCAAACTCTTAAATTTTGTTTTGTTCATGGCATCATGGTGTGTCTTAGTTTTTCTTTCTAAGTATATTTATGGATAACTGTAATAGTTAATACTTATATAGTTCATGTCGTGTGCTCTTTTATATTAAAATTTTGCGATGTTTTATTTATTAGATTTATCTATAAAATCGAATGTCACACATTACACAATATGGATTAGAGAAATTCATTTACAATTATTTATGAGACAAACCAATCCGACTCATTTTTTTAGATCAAATAGGAAAAAGACTCACATTGTCATCCCTAATAATAAACTATTCAACTCAATTAAAGATAAATTCTTCAATTCCTTATCTGATATTTAAAGAGCGGTACAAAACACAAATAAAGTAGGAGCCTATGAAAATAAAGTCATATTATTATGATAATATTGAATTCTAATTAATAAACGCTTTATTTGAAACTTGTGCCTACGATATGATATTTTTTATCAAAAGATTAATTCAAATTGACATCTATAAAATCTTTGCGCATTACTCATCTTAAACATCAACATCATTCTTATTTACTCTTTATCATAGGACTAACCTTCATAAGCTATAAACTTCATAAAATGATACTTTTAAATTTTTCCATCAACTTGTTTCCTAAGATAAATGACACCAACATTAGAAAGAAAGTAATGAAACTTCTATTGTAGCCACACATTTCACCAAACAACTGCAGGGAAAAAAGAACTTGCGTGAACTAAAGAGAGAAATAACCTGGATGAAAATTGGTGTGCATGGCGTATAAGATGGAGAGAGCAAGTTCGAGATTGTTGTAGTTAAGCACAACGAATATGACATAGGAGTAGTCAGAGGTGGAAACGACACCGTCGTTCTGGGAGGAACTGTCGGCGATAATCTACAGGGCCTCATCGACGTCTTTGCATTGGCAGTGACTTGGAGGAGGAGTAGTTGGTCGAGTATGTTGGCGGTATCATAAGAGGTTTCATTGTGGCTCTCGTTGACGGAAGCTTTGGAATAAAGGAATCGCGAAAGGTTAGAAAGAGATGGAGTGGTAAAAAATAGATAGGGAAAAGAAGAGTTGGTGTTGGCAGCATGGTTGACGCAAGTTTTAGGGAGTTTGAGGAAAGAAGAAGAAGGATGATGGAGTAGGCGAGAGAAGCATGAAGTGCGGAGATTTAGAGTCATAAGAAGCTAATGAAACGTGTGAAGTCGGGGTAGTCTGAAACAAACGTCATTTGAAGTCGGAGAATTGAAAAACTGACGTCATTTGACGTCGGGGAGGATAGAACCTGACGTCCTTTGACGTCTAACTTGTGCATACCGACGTCAAATTGAAAAAAAGACGTCTTTTCATTAGGGGGCTGACGTTAATCTTATCCTTTTAATTACAAAAATGCCACCGATCATTTTTGACTTTGGAGTTTTCATGGACTGACGTCAAATAAGTGACGCTATAGGCCCATTTTGTTTTAGTGCTTTAGCTTTGTAACAACATTTTTTCTTCCTTTGTGTATATATTGTATTATATAAAAAAAATAATAATAACTATGAAAAATCATAATTATACGAGTTTTAAAATTATATATATAACGTAAAAATTTCAAAATACATCATGCACATCTTCATTGACCAAATAAATTAGTTTAAATTTATGAGCAATTTGCTCATTTGTGTCAACTTTCAAAACACAATATAATTGGATGAATTTGGAGTTAAAAGATCCACCAAATCTTGAATATCATAGCAAGTGGAAAAATGACCGATAGTACGTGATTGAAAAATACATTCTCAAATCAAGAATAACACTTTGGTTGCAAAGACACAACCATAACTCCTTCCATCCAACACATGCTTAATAATACTAAAACCCACACATGAAATATCCTTCATTCATTACAAAATTGAGCTAATAATCCAACATGATAAATTATATCAAATGTAACCCTTTTTATAAAAAAAATAGTTATTATACCTCTTTTATATCACCAAGCTCACTCATAATTTTTGTAGAGCTAAAAATAATATTATTTGTTGGAATACTTTTGAAAGATTTTTAAATCTCACTCATGATTTGAGATGGAGATACAATGATAGAAATATATATGTGAAGAAAAAATAAAGTAAGAAAACTACTTTAATTTTTTTATACGATCCTATCTAGAAATAATACGATCGTTTCTGAATTTAAATTTTCTAGATATACAACAAAAATAAATCATAGAAGAATGTTTAATTAGACAGAGATGGAGGATGCCACAATATAACATATTGATAAGTCAAGGGAAAATTTACCACAAAGATATTAATCTTTGATAAGAACCGATAATAGAGACGCCACAATTAACAAGATTGATAAGTCAAGGAAGATTTACCACAAAGATGTCAATCTTTGATAAGAACCTAAGGCCTAAACCAAAAAACAAAGAGAATTCTCTCTTTAATAAAATAAAATTCAATATATGACTAAAAATGTCTACATCAGTTTTTGGTACCTTTATATACATACATACATACATACACACACACATACACACACACACACACACACACACACACACATATATATATATATATATATATATATATATATATATATATATATTAAAAATTCTTATGATGATAAAACTTTTAATGTTTAAAATATTGAAAAACTTTAACAAGTTCACAAAATTAAGCAAAAGCTTGGATGATAAATTAATAATTCAACATTTTTATATTCGTATTTTGACATACACGATGTATTATTCAAAATTTTGCATATTCAAAAATACATAATACTTTTCTTTTCCAGTCATATAAGAATTTGGAATGTTGATGCAGAAGTCTAGAAGAAAAGTAATTGATATACATAAGTGTAATGTTTTTTCTTTTTATTTTATGTGGGCCGCAGACCAGCCCACGTGGGTTGCGGACTTTTGCAAGCCAACGGGCTCAATGTCCCACCTCGTGTTTTTTTAGTAGGCCTGCGGGCTGGCTCGCTGGGTGAATCCCGTATTGCCACCCCAAATATATAGGCACATAAGTTTAAGAAAACTTGGGAACCTTATAAGAAGGTCCAAGCTCAAATACATAGAAACATAACTAATTTATAAAAGAAAGTCCAAAGCCTAAAAACATAGAAACATAACTAATTTATAAAAGAAAACCCAAAGTCCAAAAACATAAACTAATTTTCCTAAAAACTATCCTTCAAATGTGTTTTATGTCATGATCTTCATATCTTTGAATTTTCAATTGCTTGTAGCATTAAGAGTCTTGGATAGATTTGATCTTCTAATCTCTTGCTCCTTACCCCTGTCATATAGGTTCTTTGGATTGTAAAGGTTCATCTTCAGGTTCTTCTTGTATGTAATATAGGGATAGTCTTCTATCATTACCTCATTCTTGAAGAGAATTTGTCCTCAAATTCGTAGCACTTAAAATTTAGGAAATAGTCCTCTATCATACCTTCATTCTTAAAGGGAATTTGTCCTCAAATTCATCTTTTGATTCCTTATCATTTTTCCTTGTTTAGAGAGAATTCGACTCAAATTCTAGAAGGTCCTATGCACAAACACAACATAAGTCAAAGACACAAATCTAAAATTATATATATATATATATATATATATATATATATATATATATATATATATATATATATATACACTAAAATGAGATTTGGATCCTGGAAGAGGTTAATATCTTATTATCTAATATTTTGTAGGTCTTCCTCTAGGGTCAAATACCCATCTGCACAAAGCATCAAACAATTTTAAATTAAAGATGCAATACTCAAAGAAAAACAAAGGAATATTGCGCAAACAAACAAACAAACAAACTATAGGTATGACTTTGATCACCCATAGGTTTGTTAGGAATGGGTAAACAAGCTAATTCGTGAGCATATATTTCTAAGTTTGTGCCCTCCTTTTTTTATCATCATTTCTTCTTCCCATTGTTGATCTCGTTGTTACTTAATGAACAAGTCTTCCCTAAGTATCCTTTCTTCTTTTCATTGTTGATGTCATTGCTATTTGATGAATAATTCTTTCCTAGAAAATAAAGCAATACGAGGAAAGTTAATACCTTTTTTAATTGACAATTCATAATGCTCTCTTCTTTCTTTCTCTTTTTCTCTCTTTTCTTCCTCATTTTTCTAGACTCTTCTTTCTTTTCTTTTTCTCACTCTTCTTTCTCTTTTCTCTCTCCTTCTTATTCCTCTTCTCTCTCTCTTTTCTTTCTCGTCTTTTTCTCTCTTTGCCTTTCCTTCATTTTTTATAAGTGTTTCCTTCTCATGTGCTCTTTTTAGCTTCCGCTCTTGCCTTCTTTTTAATACATCTAATTTTTGCATTATCCTTTCTTCCTCTTCTTTCAAGTATAAAATGTAGTTCTTGAGGTCTTCATTAGTAATGAGACTTGTATCCCCATTAGGACATTGATGAGTTTCATGTCCATAGCCTCAACATTTGGAACATCTTAGTGCACTTGTCTTTGATAATGATTTTCTATCAGGATTGTACTTCCTTTTAATACTAGCCATCTTGTCATTCAACTTTATAATTATGGATTCCAAGAAATTGACATTCTCCACCAGGGCCTCACAAACACTAGGTGTATCTCTACGTGTCATTCTCTTGGTACTTTTAAGTCCTTTGCGGAAACATGTTGCATTACTCAATATTGCTAGTTCCTACATGAAAATGTTAGTATAATAAAATATATTTAGGACCACATTACTCTTCTATGTGTTTCACTCAAATTCTCACTTGTGTATCACACTTATAGGCTTTTTCTTGAATGTACTCTCTCGCATTTTATCACTCAAATTCTCTTTAGCACATGGCAAAAAACTCCGATAGTTTAAGCAAAGAGTGAACAAACAATGTGAAAAACATTGCGAGATCTAAATCTTAACTCAAGAGATCAAAGAAAATACAAAACTCTAGATAAAACTTCAAGGAATTTTAAAGATACAATACAATAAATTAAAAAAATAATATGACTACCAAAAAGAGTTAAAGGAGACAATGCAGAGACTCTAAAACAACACTTATTACAATTCAATAGATTAATAAACGTTAAATAAAATTGCAGCAAAATAAAGACATAGGATCAACATATAGTATAGTTGTAATAGGAAACACTATAAGATTTTGAAAAGTTTTCCTGTAACACTTGATTTGGGAGTTAAGGTTCTTGCAAAAATAAAGAACCAAGATATATTCAAGTGTAAGAGATATATAGAAGGATTACAAAGGAGATTTTTAGATTGGTTTGAATCAACTAGTTCTATCCGGTATCAATCAACTTGGTATATAACTCTGATTTGAATAATACATAAGTGTATTGAGTTTAAGAAGAGTGTGAATCTTCTTGCTAAAGAGTTCTTAGCCTTGATCTAAGTTCAAGTGGTGGTTCTCTCTTGTTTTTCTTTGGTAGTGCTCCTTAGCTTATCCAAGGTGGAGCTAGAGGTCCTCTTGTCATTTGGTGGTGTTCATTAGCTTTATCCAAGTGGGAGCTAGAGGTTGATCACAGTTTATCCCAAGCTACATGAACTAGTCGAATTGGTAAGAACCAATCTTGTACTTGGTTCATTTCCTTTTTCTCTCATATTCCTTTCTCGTAATCTTTGCAGAACGACATAGTCTCTCTCCTTCCCTAAGCCAACTATCCATTTAGCAAAACCAAGATCTTCATCTAAGAATCAAGTTTCCAAGCCAAAGGACACTTAGAAACTTCAACCATAGCTTTCAGCATTCTTCAATTTGATCATCCAAACTTCACCCATAATTAAAGCTACCTATATACCATTAAGAACCACTAGACCAGATGCGGCCATAATCCACAAATTGTTTCAGAAACCATTTTAATAAGAACCAACGTATCAATAGAAGTTACGGATTCCACACAGTCAGCTCACTCATGCACCTCACTAATACTAACCCTCTTTCTCGAACTCCCGCTTCTGCTCTATTGGTGTATTACATGAATGTTCAATCATGCTACCTGGATGCAAACTGCCATCAAGAAATTTTTTTAATAGAGTTGATTAGATAGCAATAGCATTACAAATTTACTCTTATATTACAGGGTCCAAAATAAAAACAAACAGAAAGAGCACCAAAATAACCCTCAACTACATGGCTTCCATGGTGTATTATGTACTCAGGAATCCAGTTTACCTGATTGTCAATGACGCTCTTTTAAGACCTGGTTAGGGGGTCAGGGATAGGCTTAAGTTCTAGCAATGAAGCCTCAGTCACTTCAACCCCAGGATCAAATAATCTCCAGTCTCCATAATAGTTGAATGATGGTTCATGGGAAAATATCATGTTTGCAGGGACCTAACAAGCCATAAGACCAAAGCACTAACAACATAAAAACAGAGGCCACAGGAGATCTTATATCACAGGGCCAAAGGCCCGAAAATAAAAGATGTCTGTTATACCCTGCAGCATAAGAAAAAAAAACTAATGAAAGTTCAACTCATGGTCAATGTCTATACTTTCGTGCAACTTCATAAGGTAATTAATTACTTTCGTCGATGTGTTAACTTCATTTGTGTTGTGTCAATTTTACTTCTAAAGTAGATTGTATAATAAAATGCCAACGAGCAACTATCAATTCACATTTTTCTCTGCAATGTAAACAATCACAACAGTGGATTGTGTTTCTAGCTGCACTTAGCGTAATTAATACCAAACTCATGAAAATACATACAAGCGCCTGAGTTCAGCTCTAGTATTAACAACATTCACCAAAGGTTAACCACCAGTAAAGAAGCAACTAAATTTTAACCGAAAAGTTTTAAATCCTATAACTAAACAAACTTCGGTTGTCTTTGCATTGCACTAACCTTGCAGCTCTTGTTTGTGATGAGGAAATTGAAGTCTGGCTATACACCCGCATGCCATCCACCTCTTTGAATTTGAGGTATGCTGACCAATAAGTGTCATCTTCAAAGGTATAGTATTAAAGTGTCATTGGAGGGACCTCGTCTTAATCCCACAAAGAAAAACCTCGTTCTCTTATTACTCTTCTGGTCTCAGGTTGGCGAAGAAAATTTTTTTCCCTATCAAATTTACTGGGTATGTCCTTTACTTTATTTTTAAAACTATCATTTTCAAGTCCATTAGGTTCTACATCTGTCACCTGGTCCTCCGTTGACTGTTTCCCAGAAACCCATGCCTGAAGTATTTCTTCTGTTTTTGGTTCAGGAAGGAAGCCTTTCTCTTGCATCTCTGCATAATATCTGAATGCATCTTCTAGCTTTCCATTCAGAAACAGCCCATGAATCAGTACTATATATGAACTACGATCATGTCCGATTCCATCTTCCTTCATTGCATCCCATATCTTAAATACATCATCAAGCTGGCGCCAACGGCAAAACTTTCTTATCAACATTATATAAGTCTCATTGGTTGGGCAGCATCCCAGCTCTCTCATTTTGTCCAAGAGCTCAAATACTTCTTCCTTGGTCCTTAACATACGGAAGAAAGCATGGAAAGTTTGAATTGTTGGGCATAAGCTCCTCTTCAACATCTCATCAAAAAATTGTTTAGCTTCATCAACTTTGCGAGCTTTACAAAGAGGCCTGATCAAGGAGTTGTAAGTAACAACATCTGGAATAATGTTGTTGTCCTCCATTTTTCGAATGAGATTCACAGCTTCTTTCACAAGCCTACCCTTTGCTAGAGCATGAATTACAGCATTATAAACCTTCCTATCGGGAGTGATCTTCCTTTTCTTCATATCGTCAAACATCCTAAGCACCTTGTAGAGTGTAGAAGACTTTGAATAGCAGGATATGATACTTCCATAAGAGACAACATCGTGTTTGATTCCTCTCTTGCTCATCTCCTTCCATATTCTTTCTGCATGACTAGTGCTAACAATCAAATTACACCATCCATTCAGAATTATGTTAAAGCTTTTAATGTCAAGTGGGAATACATTTTTGTTGCAGAACAGTAAGTTCTCAGCATCCTGCACATTCTTATACCGGCAAAGGGCAGAAAGAAGGCTCTGAAATTCCTCTAGCCCAATTTGAAAGTTAAACCGTTTATAAGCATAGAAAGTATTGATAGCCCTTGCAACATCATGTATAGCACAGTATCTCCTGATCATGATCAACAGTGTCTGTGGAGTGATAAGAGATGGACCAGTTCTACCTCCTCTCATTTCCTCAATTAAGGTCCAAGCAGTATCAAACTTCCTCATTTTGCCAAGAATGGAGATCATAGAATGATACTCCCGAACCGAATGAGTATACCCAGGCTGCTTGCCAGCCCATAAGAAAAATGTGAAAGCCGCTTCCCAATCATTGCGAGTTTTTGAAAGGACCTCCCCAACCAGCTCTTGTGATAGCGCCACACTGCAATGCTCAAGCTTTTGCTTAATGTCAGATGGTCCAGAACCCATCTCATGCATTATATCCAAAATGGTTTTAACATCTGGGGCAAGATCATCATCTCTTAAATGTAACTTACTACAATCGGTACCATTCTTGTTTTTATTCTTGCCATGACCATCATCATAATCATCTTCCTCATCCCCATCCCCATCATCTTCATCACTCAAGGCCTCGTGTGCAGGGGCATCAGTTGACTCCCCAAGGCTTCTGGTTGAAGATGAAGTAGAAAAGGGCCTGACTGATAAACCAAAATTTGGCGGAGCTAAAAACGTTTCATACTTCAAAGGGTTAAACAAATTGAAACCATCACTCACAAGGGACTGTTCTACTACATGACAACGATTAACAACGAGTGAGTTATGGTTGATGCGTAATAGCACAACAGAGAGAAGAGATATTCTAGATCCGACTCTGTTCATGACTGACAAATAAGCGATGTACACTTCAATGTATCGAAATTAGACAGAGTGTCAGAATATTATGGCCCAAATTTCTTCGGTTAACGTTGAGCGAAAGATGTTTGTGAAAATGACTAAAAGAAACTACAAGCAAAAGTGAATTGTTACAAATCTAAAGCATTGTACCGTGGTGTCCACCGGAATCGCGGGTTCTATTCTATAGAATGTTTTAGAGAATGAAATTTCCAACAATAAACGCTAAGCACAGCAAACTCGATTCTACTCATCAATGTTGGGCCAGAGACCTAGTCCGTTGAAAACAAATTGGGTTAGTCTCTTATTGCACCTCTTGTTTTACTCTTCACAATCTTAATGGTTTTACTTTTTAAAATACCTATACCTCCACTAGTAAGACTCTACCCTGCCTAAAGTAATCTTATCTAATTCACGAGTTTATTTTATATTGAAACATGTACGTAACAATCGAAATAATTTTTTCACGTAAAATAAACAAGCCCAAAATCAAATTATTAGTTAAGTGGATAATTAAGTATAGTTTAATATTTGAATTTGAATACATTCATACCATAGGTATTGATTTAATTAAATCACCTCTACTTGCATCTCTTATTGTAAATATAGATTGTTTTAGACCTTCTTCATTCTTACTTTCATTTTTACTGCATTTTTCATGAATGTTAGAAGACAATGGATAAATTTAAATTAAGACAAAGGAGTTATCCGACATTATTGGAATCAATTGAACGTGGGTTTTAAACTATAATGGGGTAGGTTAAGAAAAATCTGATTCGATTTTAACTTATAAAATAATATAGCTTAAGTAAAAAAATAAGTTATTTTAGTTTTTTAATGGATTTTTGCAAACTAAAGACAAATCATGTAGTAATCATATTAGGTCAAAAAAATACTAAAAAATTAAAATCTAAATCCTATACTGTATAGCTTCTATTGATTTCTCCACAAATATCTATAACAAAAATTAAACTACCAATGGAGATATTTTGTACTTAAATTAATTTATTTACTTAACTTATTAAAGAAAGTATTTAATAGATATTGGCATTCCTGTCTTAGTCTCTTGAGTGCATTCTATAATTAAAAAAAAGCTCCATGAAATAATATGAAATCTAAAGTAGGTTGTAAATCTTCAACTTGACAGGAAGAAGGGAAAATGTTATGTGGGTTGATTTATATGATGATAGGGTTTAGGTGGCGCGTAGGAAAGGTTCTGGATGTTGGGAGTGGTGATGTTGGACTAGGGACAGTATGTAAGCAAAAAAAATTACTAACACAGTACACCTGTAACAACAATCCTTCTGTTTCTGCCACGCTCTCACATAGTTGTATACACAGGCTCTCTGCTTCTGCCATGCACAACAACACTTCTCAAACACCAAAAATGCATAATGGATGAACAATGGAATAGAGAAAACAAGAGACAATATTTTCTCATTAACATCAAAGTATGTATACAAGTTATTTATATTGTCTAACACACCCTCCTAATCAAAGAATCTATACACATCTACCCCATAAGCTCTCTAAGTTTCTCAAATCTCAGATAATTCAATGACTTAGTAAAGCCATCAGCCACTTGATCCTCATTGTTGCAATGATCAATTAAATCCTTCCTCTACTCATTTGATCCTAAAAAAATTGAATTTGATCTTTATGTGTTTATGCTTGCCATGGAAAATAGGATTCTTAGACAAACATATAGCAAATTTGACTGTATAGGCTTCACGTATTCCAACTTCAATTCATTTACCAAACTCTCTAAACATAGGCATTGACAAGTAGCGTCTGCAGCAGCAATGTGTTTTTCTTCACATGAATAAAGTGCCACCACATTTTGTTTCTTTGAACACCAAGAAACTGGTGCACCCAAAAATTTGAATAAATAGCCATAGGTGTTCTTCCTTTCTACCTTATCACCACACCAGTCAGAATCTGACCAAGCTTCCAACACGTTTCCAGCTTCAATCTGTTCTGCAAACCTTTTCGGAAAGAACAAACCAAGACCAGTTGTGCCTTTTATATACTTTAGTATATGTTTCGTTATTGCTATGTGTAATAATCTTGGATTAATTGTTCATGAACCTACTAATTAACTCAACACCGTAACAAGTATTTGGCTTGCTATTGCATAAGTATTTCAATGATCCAGTGATTTGTCTATACAACATGACATCAACTTCTTCTTCTTCTTCAATTTATTCAGTCAACTTCAAATTCACCATGACGGGTATAGGTATTAAGTTACATGTTAAACTTTTTTAAATTCTCATTCGCATACTTTTGCTCATGCATCAGAATTCCATGTGATGTATAAATAAATTCGAGACCTAGAAAGTAGTTGAGGATACCTAAATCTGTCATCTTAAATGTGGCTTTCATATCTGATTTGAACTTATCAATTTGTTTTCTTTGTCTCCTGTTACAAGAAAATCATATACATTGAGACATATCAACAGCACACTTTCACCCTTTGATTATTTTATGTACAGGCCATACTCAATCGAACTCTTCACAAAACCTTATTTATGTAAGCAATGTTGTTAAACTCGAATATCGTAAGAGGATCGGGAAGGGAATGAATACTCGTAACTCGAGGATCATAACTCGACTCGTAAGAGTTATGAGTAGATAAAAAAATATATTCATAAATAGGTGCATCATTTAAAAAAATATAAATGATAAAAACAAGTCATACATAATTCATAAAATGAATCCATAACAATTAAAATAGTTTCATAAGTGTGGCCAAGCATAAACCATCTAATAAATTGTTCAATGTTTAAAATCCAAGGAATTCGTTCATATCAAAAGTAGGATAATCATCATTGTCCTCCATAGCATCTTCATTTTCATCAATGTCCTCTCCTCTACGACCTTGATCATTATCAACAATTGGAGGAACCTCCAAATGATCCATAGGTGCAACAACACCACCTCTACTAGCATCTTCATTCTATCCAACTTCAAGTAAGACTTTTTCATATGAAGCATCTAAACTTGAACTTGCTTCATTTTCCTCCACTGTCCATTCATCATCAGAAGCAAGATCATCCATGTTATAGTCCTTTTTTTTCCTAACATCCTTCTTCTTTTTCAATCTTGAATTAGCCATTACAAAGACCACATCATTCATGGTCTTTTGTTGTAAACGATTTCTTTTCTTTGTGTGGACCTAAACAATTACAAAGTTAATTAACACCTTATACTAACATCTAAAAATAATTATAAAATCAATTTCATAAATAGGAATTCTTACCCTTTCAAAAGCACTCCAATTACGCTCACATCCGGATGAACTACAAGTCAAACTCAATACTCTAATTGCAAATCTTTGTAGTTCTGGATGTTCATCACCATATGATTCCCACCATTGGGATGGAGTTTTGGTTTTGAGTGCGCGTTGAGCTATTGCACTACCAAAAAATCCAGATTTACTCTTGAAACTCTCAATTTGAGAGTCAATCTTACCGATCTCATCAATGTCTCCCACTAGCCTTTCCAAACAATCATACATTCTGCGTTTCACCTCATAATCAGCTTTAAACTCAGCATCATAGTGCAACATGGGATTCAAATAATAGCCTGCAGCATGCAATGGCCTATGCAATTTGCTGTCCCATCTATGATCGATGATTTCCTAAAGAGGGGTGTAGCTATATAAGATAAAAATAAATGAATTAATCTACAAAAACAAATAAATTAGAAAATTAAATATTAGTATAAGGGAATTAGTTATTATTATTACCTCTTACTAACTCCATTGAAAAGACTTTGTATCTTTTCTTTAGCAATATCCATTTCTTCATAGATAAATCCCATGGCTGGCTTCTCATCCGAATCTACCATGCGCAACACCTTAATTAGAGGAAGGGCACCTCTCAAGCAATTCAAAATATTTTTCCAAAATTCCTTATCCAATATCAAATTTTCCACAAGTCCTCCATCTCTAGTCTTTACCAATTGACTAGATTGCCACTCATTTGATGTGAACATCCTAATCAACGATCCTTTGTTTTCATTCAAGCATCCCAAAGTCAAATAAGAAGTGGCAAAACGAGTATTTGCGGGTCTTATCAAATCTTTCCCCTTAGTAAATTTGTGCAACAAGGAAATAAGACTCGTTCTTGAATAAATGTAGGTTGTGATTTTCTTACCACTACCTATTGTATCATGATGAAGTGGAATTTTCTTCTCAAAATCTTCCAACATCAAATCAATGCAATGGGCTGCACAAGGTGTCCAATATAGCTTTTGCCTCTTTTGCATTAACAAGTCTCTAGCTGCCTTGTAATTTGCTGCATTGTCGGTTACAATTTGGATCACATTATCTTCCCTAATCTCCTCAACAACATCATCCATCATCTTATAAATTTTGTCAGTTGTCTTGCAAATGTCAGATGCATCAATAGACTTCAAAAAGACAGTCCCCCTTGGGCTATTAACCAAAAAATTAAGTATCGTCCTTCTCCTCCTATCAGTCCATCCATTTGTCATTATTGTGCATCCATTTTTCTTTCAAAATAGTTTATGCTCCTCCAAAATCAGATTGGTCTTTTCAACCTGTTGCTTTAAATATTTCACCCTAATCTCATGGTAGTGGCTTAAATCCAGCCCCATGTTTTGCAACCAACTCAAGCATCCTCCTAAATTCTTCACTGTTTGCCACATTAAATGAAATTGCATTGTTGTAGAAATATAAAGCAATTTCTTGACAAGCATCCTCCCTCTCAGTTTTCTTAAAGATTGAATTGATAGTAGTCTGAGTATTCCTTCTCTTAAAAATATTTGATGACTTATCAGTACGTTCTTCACTTGGTCTTTTTCTAGCAGATTCTGATTCAACCATGCCACCATCCCCTTCAAGTTCTCTGAATATTGACTTTTTAACCAAATTTTGCTGCAACAGGGAAACCACACCCAACATTGATTTTTCAACATCTTCCAGAACTGCAATACATGTTCCAACATCCTTTGAAGTTCCTGCTAAATGATGTTTGAGTCGATAAATTCCACCTGTCAATACCTTTTCACAATATTTACATTTCAGATTTCTTGTTTTCCCATCAATAGAAATGCAGTGACTCCATGCAGGATCTGTCCTCAACCCAACTCCACTCCCTCTTCCACTTGATGCCATTTTTTTTCTTCAAACAGAAAATAAATACAGGAGCCGTGTAGAGTCTGCGTAGAACAGTGAGGGAAAAATAAAACAGGGAGAAAAAACAGAGGATGCGTGAGGGAGAAAAAACTGCGAGAGAGAGAAAAAACAGTGACGTGGGTGGAGAATCCTGACAACGTTGGGAAGGGCGGCGACGGCGTCAGTGACAGGGTGGCACAGTAGGTGTGAACGTGAGTGAGGCAGTAAGCGAGCGAACGTGAGTGAGGCAGTAGGCGCGTGAACGTGTGTGAGGAGGTTCGTTCGTCAGTTGTTGGGTCTTCGATAGTCTTCTCACGAGGTGTAAAAGTAACCTATCTAAAAGGGGGGAAAAGTGTTGTTGGGTTTTAAATTGGGCCGGGTCATTTTAATAAGTCATGGAGCAGCCCTTTTAATGTTAGGGAAAGCTATCAAACTTAACCTAGTTGCCCCCATTTACATCTCTCACAACAACAGAACCCTAAAATGTCATCCATGGAAGATCGATCCAATACCGACGCACCTCCGATCCTCCGATCCGACGACCAAACTCGGAAGATTGCTCCGATCCGACAAGCTTCCGATCCGGCAACCGCGTCAGCTCGTTTGGAGGACAAAAACTCGCAAGATCGTACGAGTTTGCGATCTAGATCGCGATCTTGACAACATTGTTTATCAAACAGTATAGAGAATACATGTTTGTATCATCTAGTTTATTAGGATAATCCTTCTCAGAATGAAGAAGAATTGATATTACATAGGTTTTGAATAAACTAACATGAAACAAGTTATTCATTCTTGGATCCAACGTTTGCAATTTTTGTAGAGACTTGAATACTCGACAATTTCTTCCTGCACTCCCATTTTTTCTTCATACATCCCTAAGTTTTGAAATCTCGTATATGCCTTTCTCAAAAGTTATTATAATAAAAAAGAATTAAATTCCTCTCTTGCTTTGCTTCCAGTGGTGCCTTCTTCTTCTCCACTACATTTCATCTGTAGGGTTCTAGCAAGGGTGCGGTGGTAATGGTTGAGGTTTTTAAAATTTTTCAAGAGATCATACTGGATTATTCAATCCGATTTTGCAGAAATGTGTATCGGATTACATAATTTAGTGTGCTTTCCCAAATCTGGTATAGTGTTTCACTAACCAGATTGTGTAATCTAGTATGCACTACTCGATTCGAAAATGCATACAAAATTATGTTATTCGGTACAAGTTTCTACAAACCAAATTGAGTAATTTGGTATGATTTTTTGGATTCGATGATGTATATTAGATGCCCAATCCGATATGGTTGGGTGTTTTTTCACAATTCTGCAATATGCTTCAAAACAATACATTATGAGTTTTTTTTTATCTAATATGTTTTTGTTCTTTGTGAAGGTGTTCAATGGTAAAGTATCAAATAAAGTTTAGCAAAGTTTGTGCATGAAAGAATATGAAATGTTAATGAGTGATGACGATGTTGCATGAGATTATAGTGTACATTTTACGACAGATGATATTTGCTACGCATGATGATCTACTTGAATGGGTGTGAGAAATTGGTTTTGGTCTTGGTTTTGTGGTTGTTATTCTCATATATAGCAAAGCTAATGGACAGTCTAGAAGAAAGACATATGTTTTGTTAGGATATGAAAGGGATGGTAAGTACAAAAAATACAAATTTGATTTGTAACCAAGTATAACTGAGACAAAGAAATGTGATTGTTTGTTTATGTTGCGACGCAAACTAGTTGGGATGGGAGAGGGTTGGCAACCGAAAGTGAATTATCATCTCACCTATCGATAAATGAAATGAATTTGTTTCCTTATGCCACCTTTCCACAAATGCAGTTAGTAATCCCCTATTTACCACCTCATAATTTATGTTGCACAAAAGCAACAACCTAAAATGAAAAACAAATTCCTCAATATTTGCGTTAGAAACTCCTACTTTATTTAGCTTCTGACTTTGAGAGACTAGTTTCAAATCTTCTTGGTCCTACACATTCAATGTTGTTATCACATTATATAAATTGTCAATTCATCATCAAATTAAAAAACAACCTAAATTTTGGTTTACTTACGTCACCTTCTCAGAGTTTGAAAGCCACATGGTCAACATAGTTTACCTGCAGAGAGGTGTCTAATGGGCCTCCAAGAAAGCCTTCTTCACACTATTCACTATCACCAACCATCTGAGTTGCAACAACAAGGTTAACATCTAAAGGTTCACCATGGTTCCTCCTACAAACAGATGTTGTGGGCCTTTGTATTTTAACTTCTCTGCTAGTTCCAACATGGGTAGAACTAACACTTCTTGTCCTTGCCATTTCATTGTATGAAATAATAATATCAAAAATAACACATGAAAAATAATTATAACACATGAAAAATAATTATGACATCATAAATTAGCTTTGCGTTAGACCTGAAAAAAAAAATTAAAACTAAAACACTCAACCCTAAACCCAAAAATCGCCAAACGAGAAAAAGGAAAATTTTTTGCACAAACCAGACTGGCTAATCTAGTAATGAATACCAGTTTATTAGCTTGTTTGGTTTGCATTGAATTTTTTCTTCTTTCTTAATTTTTTCTTTTTTCTTCCTCACCGTCGGCAGCAATTTCCACTTGAGTACTAGAAAATCACTACCTCGAACCATTGTTTGACTTACTTATTCAATATTCCTTTGTAATGCTTTGTAATGCGTTATTTATATTTAAAATAAAGAAAAAAATCTTTTATATTTTATGTTCAATCTTCTCTATTTTTTTATGTTAACTTATTTCATGCAAGTATGATAACTTATTTTGTAAAGTTTTAGATTGATTTATTTTTTTTTACGATATAGTCTTATTTCATACACTTAAGTAAAATGAGATAATTGAGCACCATATAAGGATGAAGTAAACTCATCACCTTAAGGTTTTAGGTTAAGAGTGGTGTCAACCCTTTATGTATAGATTGGATTCATGTATCATTGGTGTTAAATCTCCTCAGTGATCCTCTCTCGAAATACCCAATAGTGGTATCCGAGTCTAGGTTCGTGTGGTGATCAGTTTAGACAAGGTCTCTTCCTGATAGTAGGTCGGGTAAGTGAGTTCTGTTAAGAAGAACGATGCCACAGACAAAAGGGTACTCAGTAGTTAGCTCAAGAAGGAAGTACCAACGTGAAGAGACTCACTTGAAGGGAAGATTATTGGAAATTCAAGTGAGTCTAAGTCTCACATTGAGTAAAAATGAGACAATTGAGCACCATATATGAAGACCCATAAACTCATCGCCTTAAGATTTTGGATTAAGAGTGATGTCAATCCATTATGTGTGGATAAGGCTCATATCTCATTGGTATTAAATCTTTCCGGTGATCCTCTCTCGAAAGACCCAACAACTATATGCTACAATTTTATGTTCCTTAAACACTTTTTAAGTAACTTTACCGTATCAAAATAATTATATAATGGTTACATTTACTTCATTTATTGCTAACGGATCACTAGAATCATATGGCATACATTCATTATGCATTATATCAAAGGACAAAACATAATTCATTTGAACATGTATACTCACGGAAACATATAAATTTCTTCTTATATCCGTGTGTAAAAGTCTCCATTCATAATAAATCTAACAAAATCAAATTTAAGTGTCAAAAAAGCAAAAATTGAACAAATTTTTAATGTTTTGAAACATAATATAAGGGTTAAAAATGTATTAAATGAAATAAATATTTTTACCTTCTGAACTACGCCTTGCCTTTCAGAATTTAAAAATTTGTTCTAAAATACGGTTTCCAAAATGACGTACAAACCATATATTCTAAAATTATTGCTTTAAAAAGTGCATGGTTAATCATTTCAAAACATTAATATTATTGTTCCAAAATTTGCTTTTCAAAAGGGGAAAATAACCTTCCGAAAACATCAATCCAGAAAGCAAAGTTTTTTCAATAAATACCTTCCAAAATTTGTTTTTCAGAAATTTCTATTCCATACTCGATAATCAAGAAAACATTGGTGCAACCATTACAACAAAACAAAACTTCAATCGTATTCATTCACACCTACATAAGGCTACCTAACTTCAAATCACAACCACCAACACCCATGCTCACCGGAATGATTGTACTTCAAACCACGACGGAGAAAACCAGCAGCATAACAAAACTCCCATCAAAGAGTATCGGCTTTCATCAAAGAGTATTAGCTTTCGAATAAAATAGTAAGTATATAATTAAAAAAAATTACAATAAATTAAAATAGTATCAAATTAACACGACTTCGATTAAAATATAAAAAAAAAACACAACAAAATCTGTTGACATGATTTTCTCAAAAATAAAATCATACTGAGCTCGCATGACACCAAAATTACACCATTTTGATAATTTTGGTGCTTTTGTCTTAAAAGTTGTTGGGGGACAATTTGCAATTACGGGGTATACAGGATGCAAAAGCCTTGTATACCCGTATTGTTAAATAATAACAGAAATTGTATTATACCACCACTATGAAGAATAAATCAAGGAGGTCAAAAGATCATGTGGTCTGCAGTAAAATGCCTTTAGGTAAAACTCGCGAATTAAAAAAAAAAAAAAAAAAAAAAAACAAGAAGTACATTTACAAAGACGTGACACAATTGCCAAATGATGAAGATGGCAAATACTTGACGTTATATATATATTATATTTTTCCTGTGACTCATTTACATGAAATCGGACTCTTTAATTCCCATAGTCAATACCACACGATTTATGGCCATGATGGGCGTCCCTTGAACAATTAGTTGCACCACTAGACTACAGACGGGTATGCCTTGTATGAGGCCATCGTAAAGTTTCAACAAGAAAAGGAAAATGCATCAACAAAAATGAGATGGAATGGATGACCTCAACCAAGCATCCTTCCAAAAGGTGAAGTGCATAGAAAAAACTTTACAAAAAGTACAAGCTGTGCGTACCCAAAAGGGGCTTCAGATTATTTCCTTTCCATCGAGAAGGCCATCTTGTTATGAGAGAAATGCAGTTTATTGTGTAGGAACTCACCATTGCCTGTGCAAAGTTCAGTTTCATAAATAGGTAATTCCCACCATCACCAAAGGTGACTAGTTCTTTCTTTCTCTCTAGTAACGCGCCAGAGGACATTATCCAATTCTCAAGGAAAATGAGAGGGATCAAATTGTATATCTGTATATAACTCGACTAAAGTGAGGTATTCGCGAGGCCATTCTCAATCCTGCTCTCACTCCGGTGTTGGCTGGCATCTTCACTTGAGACCAATCCTGTTAAATTTTCACCAACATCATTCTTGCAAAGGGGGCATAATGAATTTATCTTCAACCATTTATCCACACAATCTTTGTGAAAAAGATGAGAACAAGGCAATTCCCTCAACTCATCGTTATTTTCATACTTTGCCAGACAGATGCAGCATACCTGTCGAAAACCACAAGAATAATAGGATTTTCAATCATAGGCAGATGAAACAAAAAAAATCCCTATAGTGATACAAGGTCTTTTTAGGCTCAAACACGTCAAATTATTAGAATTCAGTAGCAAAAATGAAATAATAGTCTAATTCAATACAACCACACCAAATCGAACTTCTTTTACCAGATGGCATGGATGAGAGACATCTACAAAAAAAAAACTTTAAGTGCTACCGCAACTGAATAAGCGCTATTGTGCTATCATAGCAAATCTAACATAACTGAACAGGGTAACCTGGCAATTTAAGGATGATATTTAGTTGGTAAATTAAATCCTCGCCTAAGAGATGCTTAAACTATATTACTATCCCCTCTACTTTTTAAAATTATATTATTCTCCCTTATAGTGTGTTTGGATGGGAAACATTTAGAGGATAATTCATTTTTATAGAAAAGTTGAAATGTTTTATGACAAATATATTTATTGGATGGGGAATTTAAGAAAAATTGAAATTCAAATAATTTATTAGATTATTTTTTTTATTTGCAAATGTTAATTGTTATCTTTTGTTAGTGAAGGGAGTTGAACCCACAACCTCTCCCAACCTCCCTTCTAAACCCACCAAACCATCCTTATCTCTTCAAATTGTTAAGAGAGGATCAAACCGACCTTTCCCTCCCTTCTCTCCCATCTAACCACTAAGCCAAAGAATTTCAAGTTCCACCTAAAAAGTTAAATTATGAAATTCTTCATACTTTTTCTTGTCTTAAATCTGTCTTTTGTCTTCATATTCTCTCTTCAGCCCAACCTTGGTCGGGGTAACATCGAGTCAGCTTAGTTTGGGACATTTTAGCCCATAATTTTTCAACTAATGAATGCAGAGGTTTCTTTCATATTAAAGTCAATTGTGGATTGTGTTTATTTCTTGGTTGCCACCATAAAGGTTTTTTTGAGCCTGTATGGACCAATGCTATTTCTCATCTTAAGTAACTCAAAGGTTTTTTTCTGTCAACATTAATGGTGTTTTTCAACTAATATCGAACAATTTTTCTGTTGACATCAACTGGGATTATTTCCAGTTAAAGTTGGTTCAGGATAGCTTTTGGACCAATGTCGTTCAGAATGTATGTCCGAATTATTTTTCAACTAATGTTAATCAAGGTTTTCTTGCCCAACAATGGCAGAATTATTTCCCTACTGACACAACAAGGATGTTTTCTTTTGTCAACTGCAATGAGACTATTTTCCAACCGATGTGAGTCAAATTTTGTAGTGGACATTGATAGGAGTTGTTTTCCAATTGACATTATTGGAATGATTTATCCGCCAAGGTAGACCTTTCTCTGTTGACTTTTGTCAGTATTTTCTCGACAATGGTCAATGGAGTTATTTTCAGTTGAGGTGGTTATTTTTGGGTCAATGTTTCCAGAAATTGTTAGTAGAAATGTCACCAGTTTAATTGATAGTAATTGAAATACTTTTTTCCAAACAAGAAAATTAAAATTCAATAAATTTGAATTGATTTATCCACACAAAATATTTGAAAACTCAAACAATTTAAAATGAAAGCAATACAAATTCAACATATTTGAATTTTTTGGACATTGAAATTTCCTACCAAAACACAAGGTATTTAAAAATATATTACTTTGCCCTCTATTTTGAAAAATTACAATCCCCGCCTACACAAAGAGATTAATGTGTCCTAAGCTTATACAATTTCAATGTGACAAAGTCTCTTAAGGGCAATATTTCATATAACTCAGTAACATCAACAGTTATTTTGAACTACTAGTAGCAATAGATAGGAGTTTGGATGAAAGTAGGATTTTGGGTTAAGATGCAAAGCCAATAATTGGGGTAATCAAGATTTTACTACCATCTTCTATAGAGATATATACAGCCCTATCTACAGTCTCCTGCAATGCCATAGAATCTGCTGGCAGTTGTTGCGCTGTTAAGAACTTAGGATTCAGTTACTTTACTGTTAACTGTAACAGCATTAGTTACCCCCAGATCAAGCCTTTTTTGAATGAAATTAGGATTTTGGGTTAGGCTGCAAAGTGTTCTTCGGAATGACTGGGCGTAAAGGGCACGTACGTGGTGAATCGGGTTGAAAGTGAAAGTTGCCAAAAACTGGTAGAATCTCTCAAAACAAATTCACTTGAGTGAGACAGAGAGTGGAATTTTGTGTGTAGCGGTGGAATCCGCAGATCTACGAAGAAACGCCAAAAGCGAAGGCAGCTCTCTGGGTCCCTACCAACACTAGGGTGCGATAGCATGGGGAACGAACGGGATTAGATACCCCGGTAATCCATGCTGTAAACAATGAGTTTCGGTTTTCTTTCATTGCAACTTCCATCACTTCATTTTGCTGAGGGACCACGTTTTGTTCCTCTTACCCTAGAGATACAACCTATGTAGCAATTATTTCTGAGGTTTGTATAATCCTCACCATACAAGTCAATTTTGTGAAGCTGAATTAGGTCTTAAAACCTGAATTTTAAGATGGTATCAAAATCTATCTTAAATCTATTGTCAGGCCACCCACATTGCTAACTCCAGTTCCATAGCCTCAGGTGTGAGGAGCTGCTTTGAAAAGCTACATTAATTGAAATCCATTTGGTCTACTTCATTGCAAATTCCAGCACCCACTGTGCTAGATCTGAGGCAGTGCCCAGTCTCACATGGCTTAGAAACATACTCAAGCAATGCTTATAAGGCATGCAAACAGATCAGTTTTAGAACATTTTGAATTAAGCCCAAAGTCTAAGACCAACTGCGCTATAAGCTAGATCATGATGTTCATCATCCTTCTTCAGATTATGTTGTTCCTTCCACCTCAACTTTGGCTAAATGATTTCAATCTCCAAAGCGGCAAAGATGCAGATCATCCAATTCTGCATGGCGTTCCAGTGTAGAATACATTCTGGATTCAATCCTAACAGACTGAACTCAGACTATTAGTTTTAGTTCCATCTTTCAGTTATTTAATGTCATAATATTGTCCCACTACATGCTCACGCCAAGAACATGGGAATAAAATACATTTTGTTCATGAAAAGGTCCTTGATGCAAAGCAAATTTATGAGTGCTCATCATCAAGTACTCTAAGACCTAGATTTCAACTTCCTAGAGACAAGCGGTTTCTTCCAACTCAACCTATGTTTGCAGGGGGGGTGATGGATATGTACAGTCTTCTCATGCAGATCTATTGTTCGTTGGCACTTGTTGATCTATTTGGATTCAGTTATAGATACTATTAAAGGTAACAATTATCTGCTTCTGTGCAGAGCCATCAACTTATACATGTATCATTGCACCTACCCCACAGATCAAGCAATCTAAGAAAGAAATAATACATTTCTATGGTGCATACATAGTACATCACAGCTTTATACACATATCGTTATACCTCTTGGGTGTCCACTCCGCTATCCTAAAATCACAGTGCATACATTTCTATGGTGCATATATAGTAGATCACAGCTTTATACATACATCATTATACCTCTCAGAACACCATTCCACTATCCTTAAATCACAGTGCTTTCATGCATGATTTACACCTATGATAATCTTTCCTTCATCCAGCATCTCATCATTTCCCCCTTCTTTCCCATCCTTTCATCACTATTACATAGAAATGCATATTTTACAAACATGGTCTGGATTGTACCTTTTGTCTGAAAGTTGAAACCTTCAAATCACTCTCCCCTTTTCTCATAACCTGTCATAAAATGCACGCTACACCCCTTTTTCATTCTCCTGTTTCTCTCTTTTCCCAACTACCAGAATTAGAAGTTCCATTTCCCTTTTTATCCCCCCTAATTCAGTTTGAGGTCCCTAACTACTTCACTGCACTAACAGAAACCATCTGGGGTTTATTCTTCTTAACCTCTATTCACCTAAAACACACTTTAGTGAGGGTTTACAAACACGCACCTCTTCTCAGAAATTCAATTATATTAAGATGGACTAAAGTATAACATAACACGCACACACACATATATACATAAATCAGATGGTACTTACTGCATCTTCTCCAGATATTACTCGCTCTTTTTCAGTTCCTGCAGCCACAACTCCACCTTCAGTTGAGTTGCCTTCTCCATTTCTTTTATTTTTCTTCATCTTGAACTTGTAAGTTGGCAAAGCATTAATAGATTCAGAAGTTGCCCCTCTGTTTTGAGACATGTCCTCTCTAACCCCAAGGATGGAAATTATACATGGGAGACAACAGCAGATTGTTGAACAGAGAATGAAGGGCATAGCATAACCAATACAGCTAAAGGCAAGAAACACTATACATAACCTGCCAAGTGAAACGGAACAGATATAATTTCATGACTCTGAAAAACCAAAAGATCAATGCAAGAGTGAATTAAAGGCTATACCTGTACAAGTTAGGAGCTTCATCAGCAGACGAATGTCCCCCAAAGATCCATACATTTCCAACAACAAACCATACAGCAAAAAAGCAATCTAAAGATATTTTGAAGTATTCCACTAGAGTCTTCATTCTGTGTTGCAAGAATAACAAGGACTTAGCAGCTTCATAAGCTATTACAAGTTATAACCATGAAACAAAACGTTGAAACTACAAATCTAATGAATAAATAGTGAAATTAGAGCAAGTCGAGGAACATGGGAACCAGCATGGGATAGGCCAAAGAATATTTAAATATTAGATATGGATATTTCCTTCATATCACTTTTCAGGGGAAAAAAAACACTTTAACTTCTTCCATAACTATTACGGGTAAAACAATCTCGATAATTCTTTAAGCCAGTAATCAGTAACACCCTTACGTCGCTGATTAAAAGCAAAAACACCTACACTCTTTGTTATATGCTTCAATAAGATCTTTTATACAAGCAAATATGTCAGCGTTATGAGTCTAGCATGCAAACTTTGTTCAACATATGAATGCACATTAACTTCATATAATTCTAAAGACTAAAGCAGCAATTTTGATACAATTGTATTCACCATGAAAGGAAAAATGTGACATTCTAACATTGTATAAACAAGGATACAATCGTAACTGATTAACTACCTTCTATTCATCAACACAGAAGCTTGATTGCTTCTGGAGGATGCAACAACCTGACCATCTTCTCCACCACTTGTTCTGGAACTGAAAAGGAGTGTCCCTGAAGGATCATTAATCCGAGGAGATGTTTGCCTTGATTGAGATGAATCCTGCTCTCTCGTATGGTTATGATGATAATACCGCCAATAAAGCAGAGGGAGGGTAGCAACACATCCGGAAGCATAACCAATGATCCATTGAAACAATGGAGTACGAGGACGTTCATGCCTTGACAAAGATAAAACAACGATAGATGCAACAATCTGGCTCACTAAGAGGACCAGCTCAATCGATATCCACAACCCCGAATGCACCGGACTCCTATTCCTACGAGTATCCCCGCGTCTCATGAATGAGGAATTCCGACTATTAGACCCATTTGATAAACTAGCGACTGAAACCGAAGGATGAGATAGAGGCGTCCTTGCACCGGTAACTCTTTCTTCGTGTACCGTAACATCTGTGCCATTAAAATTGCTATTATGATGTGTCGCAGTTGAAGTAGAAGCATCGGAACTCCCTGCTATTTCTATCACATGCTGACTGCCATTTAAGCTCCCAGGCCGCTCCATCAACTACGGCAGAGAGTCGCCTGCACCTTCAAGACATCGTTCTGGTGAGATAACAATAACATCTAACTAATCTAACTCACCACCACAGAAACACACGCATATACACTACCTTCAAAAACAATTTGACTGAAAACAAACTCTCCTCCTTGCCACGGCAAAATCAGGATGCTCCAGAATCAGCAACTTCCATTGGTAATCTGCGAAGAATCGAAGCGAAGCAAAGCTTACTTCCAAAACCATACATAGTTCTTATCTTTTAATAAACATGTTAAAAAAAATTAACCTAAATTAAAAACAAATTGTTAAAAATACAACGCATACAGTCGCTTTGCTTGTAAAGCGAGAAAGGAACATCAACTAACCTAATTCCGGCGATCACGCATAAAAAACCACCGACTGAAACCTGCAAAACAAGGAAATAACAATCGCAATCATTTCACAGCGATGAAATTGGAAACCTAAACAGTTCAAAAAAGAAAAGAAACACAAAATCGAATACGTGTTTTCTTCAACGAACCAACAGTTCGGGGTTCGGCTGAATTCCAGATAAGAGTTGAAAGAAAGACGGAGTGAAAAGGAGTCGCCGAGTGAGAGAGTGAGGAAGGAAAGCGCGCGAGGATAGTGCTTTATGCGGATGAATCGATAAAACGACGATTAGAAGAAGCCAAACGGTAGCGTTGACTGGAAGAGTCGCGGCGCAAAGCAAAGCGCGAAGAAAACGACAGAGCGGAATGAGAAGGAGAAGCGCATCGGAGAAAGAGAGAGAGAGAGAGAAGAGATGAAAGGGAAACGGCGCCGTATGGAGTTTGGGGATGATGACGGAGGGAAAGAGGAACAAAGGAGGGGAGGTCACAATCACATAAAGGCTGTCATGCACACTTCCGTTGCTTCCTTGCGGTGTTACCTCGCAGTATCTTTCCCCTTCTTTTTTTTTTTTTCTTTTTTTATTCTTTCCTTTTTCCCTCCTCGAAAATGATGAATGACTAGGGAAAGGTATAAAATCAAGAAGTAGGAAGTAACTTTGTTGTTGTTTTTCTTTTCTTTATAACAATAAATTAAAATTTTAGTTCAGTGAGTTTTATAGTGTAATAATTTTTTGAATTAAATATTTTGGTTGAAACTCTTGAAAATAATGTTCATTTGTGTGTATTTTTCTTGTTAACTTTTTAATTAATATTGAATATTGTTAAAAATATTGATCTTTTGATTTATTTATTATTATACAAATTAATATATATTTTTTAGGATGACATATAGGTCTAGATATACCTAGAAAGACACAAATCTTCTATCAGAACTAAGATGTCTTTGGTTAACACTTGGGTTCACTCTTTAGTTTGTCCTCCAATTTACCAATCTTTAACACTACTTTTGTTGAGATGTTTTCTTCCGATGAGGGTTGTAGAGGTCACCCCAGCGGGGGAGTCTGGAAAGACACTCCAACGTCCAAGTTAGTTACTACAGTAAATAGGGTTGCAATAAAGGAGATCATTGACTTACCTCGTGAATAGTACTATTTATACTACCTGGATGGTTCTTGGTTATTGGGCCTAGCTTAATCAACATTAGGTCATCTTAAGGTTTGCTTAACGTTCTTATTTATCCTTAATCATTTTTGTGACTTTGTCATTTTACTTAGGTGGATCCATACTGCAGTAGCGGCATGTGTTAGTCCTTTTTGTCTAGGCTGAGATGTCCTCGACCTTTAAGTTGTAGGGACATACTCGGCCATTACATGTACACTAGCCCCCCAAAGTTAAGACATTCTTAGTCAAGTGTCTTAGTGAAATTTGTCATTCCATCATGTTCCTAAAGGAGTTGAGACTTTTTTAGAGTTATTATAGTGGTTTCGCCTTAGTGATCTTTAGTTGAGGTGTCTTTAACGTCCTAAGGCTTTGGATGTTTTGAGCAAGAAAAATTCCTTTGCCTTGGTGTTAAATCTTCTTAAGTTATATCAACATAGTTGCCCGACAACTTTGTATACATGTAGTGGATGAAAAGGCTAAAAAGGTGCAAGTTATTGACAAAAGGGATCGAAAGGGTGTAAGTTGGGAGTGAAAGGCTCGAAAATGTTAAAGTTATGGATGGGATTGGCCCAAAGTGATATGAAATTTTCTTAGGAAGTGGGACAGTCATTATTAGGACCCTTGCATGTGGCCAGGTCTAACGGTTGGGATACGAAGAGTCACAACTTCCCCTTACTAGTTTTCTTTTGCTATAAATAGGCTGGTGGGGCCTTTGAGGGATCACTTGTGCTCATTGTGATAGTGTAAAGGACTCATAACTGCTTGCTCCTTCTAGGCTTTATGGTATTCGTAGGTTTCAGGTATGTCTTTGTCCTTACCATCCTCTGATTCTAGTTTTGTAGCTAGCAAGGGTCACTTAGATCGTGTAGAGGCATCCACTACCATTTCATCTAGTGGTTATAGGGGCTTCATAGTGTCTTCGCCTATAATTCTGGAAGACTTTCCCCTTCTCACAGTGTATGATTGGGTTGATAACGGTATATGTGAGTACTATTCTAAGTATAAGTTTTCTTCTTCCATCTGTAAGTTTGTCGACATTAACCCGGTGTTAGACAAGGATAGTCCAGATGATGTTGTGTCTCTAGACAAGGTTGGTCATTTAAATAATGCTTGTCATGGGCCAAAGCGGTATGATGGTGATTCATTTTATATGTATTCCACTTTGCTTACTCATTTGCACATTGTGCTTCCTTTCAATAACTTTACCATGGGAGTGCTACATACTTTGAACGTGGCGCGAGCATAACTTCACCCTAACGCTTGGGCAACTTTACAAGTCGTTAAGATTTTGTGTAAAGTCTTAAGAATGACTCATATTCCTACTGTATTTCTACATCATTATAGTACTCGACCTAAGGACCCATGTGTCTTTGTTTGGTCAGTCAAAGACATGTCTCCTTGCCCCTTATATATCTTCCTTTAAAATTTTTAAAAATAGTTTCTTTAGGGTAGTGATAAATTGATGGAGATGTGACAATGAGCAAGGACAAGGATCCACTTGAAGAACTTTGAGTACTTATGACAAGGTCTAGAACAAAGAAAGCAAAAGAAGCTCTACAGCAAGTGTTGTCAATATTATTGGAGTACAAGCCCAAGTTTGAAGGAGAAAAGACAAAAGTTGTAAATTGCATTGTGGCCCAAATGAAAGAGGACTAACGCGCCAGATAAATGTAGTTTCTTTTATTTAAATGAGGGCCCAATGTTTTGTAAAATTTGCTGACCATATTATGTTTTGGGTTAACCAATTAATGGGCTTTAGTTTTGCTTTAATTTCAAGTGTAACAAGGGCCCATTTGACATCTTAAGAACTAGCCTTTGGAAGACTAAGAGGACCTTGCTAAATACTTTTGGATGACTTTTGGCTGCCACAATTTCAGTTATAATCAGCCATTAAGTAATGGACCATTATTAGCTTGATTGGATTATTATTAGCACTAGTAGGATATAATAACAATTAATGGTCTTTTGTAATCCTAATGGTTAAAGCTCCTATATAAGCTGAACAATTTCTTATCAATGAAATCAAGTTAAGTTTTGTTTAGAAATTCAATTTTCTATCTAATAGTGAGAGTGATTCTCCTAATTCTTGAGTGATTCAAGAACCCTTGGTTGTATTAAAGGATTTTGCCATTCTGATCATGTGGTGTTTTTGGGTTTTGTTGTGAGTGCTAAAGGTGTACAAGTTGATGCAGAAAAGGTCAAGGCCATCCAATAATGGCCTGCACCTAAGACTGTTAGTGAGGTGAGGGGCTTACATGGTTTAGCAAGTTTTCACAGGAGATTTGTTAAGGATTTTAGTACCCTGGCTGCACCTCTAAATGAAATTGTTAAAAAAAGATTATGGGTTTTAAATGGGGAGAGAAACAAGAGGAGGCCTTTGCTGCCCTTAAGCAAAAGCTAACTAATGCACCTATTCTTGCCATGCCTAATTTTGCAAAATCTTTTGAAATTGAGTGTGATGCATCAAATGTGGGTATTGGGGCTGTTTTGCTGCAAGATGGACATCTCATTGCTTATTTTACTGAAAAGTTAAGTGGGGTTGCCCTTAACTATTCTACTTATGATAAGGAATTGTATGCTTTGGTTATAGCTTTAAAGACTTGGCAACACTATTTGTTACCCAAAGAATTTGTCATTCACAGTGATCATGAGTCCTTGAAATACTTGAAAGGACAAGGTAAGCTTAATAAGAGGCATGCTAAATGGGTAGAGTT
>Ga0209589_1001604_pt1 | contig 37748 bp, 14 predicted proteins | sample CowpeawhiteBW_FD_187525 | JGI IMG/M metagenome (GOLD analysis project Ga0209589, IMG submission 187525) | Root nodule microbial communities of legume samples collected from California USA - Cow pea white BW (SPAdes) (version 2) | ecosystem: Host-associated > Plants > Roots > Nodule | place: USA...
AATAATATTTGAGTTTTATTTTTACAATTTTAAGACTAAAGAATCCAACTTAATTAAACGATATATCCCTCATACCAACACATTAATCTTTCGTTAACATTTTATTTTGAGCCTTTCGTAACCTTTTTTAATATTAAGAAAATAATTTTTTTTATTATAACTCCACTAAGAGCCATCTTTTATATATATATATATATATATATATATATATATATATATATATATATATATAAAAGTTTAAAGAATATTCTACCTAGTGATCTATTTTTGAAATTTAGATTTTTTTTTTTCATGTGGATATAAGTTTTAACAATTTATATTTATGTTAAAATGGAGATTTTTATTGAATAAACAATGGATTTTGTTTTTAATTTATATTAACATATGCTCTCTTTTACATTAAATTCTGGAATATCATTATATTCCCACATAGACATCGAACAATCTTGCATATCATAATCTATTCGGGAAAAAAGATGTTGAAATATTTGTCAAGGCTTAATATGATGAAATTTGTGAATGATAAGGTTGAAGTGGAAGAAAGCACTTTATGTGTATTAGTAACAGTAAGCTGAAAAGCACTTATGAAACGTAAAAGGATATCCAATCTAATCCATGTAAGAGTTGGAAGGGAATTATAGAATCAGATTTGTTGGGAGAAGTTGACATGATTATTATATTTTGTAGATAAATTCACCTTTCATTCTGTCTCATTCTGTGGACCACATGCCATTGCATTGTTGGTTCAAGTTATAATCAAACTAAATTCCATTATCATCCTACACATAACATAATCAACTCAATACTAACACTCTTTTCTTTTTGTTTTTTTATGTGCAAGTGGAATAAGAGTTAAGATTTTTTTTTTTTTAAATGACTCTTTTTGTTTAATATAGGATTGAAATACCAAGGGAAATTTCAAAATATTAAAATTTTAATTACTCAATATATTAAAAAATCTACACACTACAGTAAATACTTTTAAACAATGTTATATACACTTACAACCAACAAATCATATACGTATAACTATCACTCGAAACATCTCACCAATACATAAACTAGATAAACTTTGAAAAGATGTAACCCTTTACTCAAAAGATCTAAATTGTGCACATTTAGTCATTTTAACTAAATTTTATTAATTTATTAACATTTGTAAGTTAATATTAAAGTATAAATGTATTAAACGGTGTTCAACCCTCCAAAACCAGTTTACCACACTAACTCCAAAAGAAATGTCAGGATAAATTACTGTAAGATAATTCAATCTTTCAACTAATATTTATACTGTTCGGGGTCTGACATGGGTTTTTCCTAATTTGGTAGAAGTTTAGTATTAGGGTCCATTGGTGTGTGAACAAATTTTGAATTCATCAACCCAATTTCTTCCAAAATATTCAATGCATACTTTATTTGAAATAACAATACCATCGTTGTTGGACTTTGCCACCTCAATACACAACAAATATCTCAGTTTTCTAAGATCTTTGGTCTGAAAATGATCACAAAGATATTATTTTATTTGGAAAATCTCATGATATCAAAACTATTGTTAGATCCTATCCTGGTGAGATTAATTAGACATATCGTTTTGTCTGCTATCAGACAACTCATTAATGTTTAGTCCCACGTTTGAAATGAATATATCTCGATGTGAAAAAGTGTTGGAAGTTCCACATTTACTAATTTAAAGTATGTAAGTAGATATAACATTTAAAGTATAAAAAAACTTAATAAAATTTAGTTAAAAAGTTTAAGTTCAAACATTTTTTAAATTAAGAGATTGAATTAAGCCAAAACTTTAGAAAAAGATAATATCAATTTTCACTAAAATTAAAAGATTAAAAACATATATTTAACTCATTTTACTAGTTATGGGTACTCTTTTGGTCCAAATATTAATTTTGTTATTTTTATTAATAAATTTTCAAAGCAATAAAGTACATGTTAGAGATAGAGAGCCACTTCTCGGTACTATAAGCTATTTCTGGAGAGAAAATATAGTAATCCAAGTACGTATTCTAGAGAAAACTTAGTTGTTTGTTAAGTACATTCTCTCTTCTTGTCAAAATAACTTATCAAATTAATATTTACTTGATCAGGTCTCATGCGGAAGCATCTCATAGAGAATATAAGAGACGAAGAAAATGCGATTACATAAATTATAAAAGAACGAGGTGCAATAAAAAAGATAAAGAATTGACAAAAATATATATCTTAAAAAGACTTTCTATATTCTTTCTAGTTTTAAAAGGATATAAAATGTACTTTCTTTGCTGAATAAGACTGAAACCGACACAAAAAAAAAAAAGGTTTTTAACTGAGTTCAAATGAAAACCAACATTAAGAAAAATCTTATCATATTTACAAATTATTAGCACTTGACTTATCATGATAGACAAAATGAATGAGAAGTAATCATTAAATCTTATTTTCTACGCCAAGATAAAACCAGTGGTTTTATAATTTAACTATATATTGGATAAGGATGAAAGAAATATGCGAGATTTGCAATGAATGAAGATTGAGAAAATGTAATTATTTTAAAAAATTAAACAGAGTAAAAATATGAGATTGGTTTCTCATATGTTTTGGCGAGAAATAAAAAAAGTAATTTATACTTTTCTCTCTCCTTTTATTTTTTCTTCTATAAACAGACACCTATTCACGTATTGTTCTCTTTTGTAATATTTTAATTGCAACAAACAATCTAGAATATAATTCATAGCTTCATAAACTCTTTATTTCTTTTACATTATCCAAAAATTATTTTTTCAAAAAGTTTACAATATAAATTCTTACGCAATACACATTAATCAATTAATTCACACAAAAAATTTCTCGCAACGGTAACTTTCAATACTTACGTATATATTCAAATTCACCCACCATTAATAAAAATATTTCATTAACAATTAAATTAATTTTAGTAACACAATTTCTTAGTCACTATAATCAATTTAAATCGGTTATAAACGAAGTATTCTTTTGTAATGCGGAATCTGAAGAGAAAACGCTAACCTTATCTGTGTTCTCACAGCAAAAACACAGTAAAATTTTGTATACTGTTAACTGATAAAAATGATGTTCAGTACATGTTCCAGCAATTAAAAGTCATCATATTTGATATATAAACAAAGTGTGAAATGGAGATTAGTAAGGTATATTTGGGTTTTGCGTGATAAGAATGGAGATGATGGAAAAGAAAATGGCATGCATAACACAAAATGTCAAATTGTGAATGATTGGTGTAGGGTAAGGTGAGAAACGCAATAGTGAAAAACTGAAAGGAAGGGACGAAGGGAGTGTCCCACAAAGAGGGCAACATCTTATGTAACATGGCCTTCTTTTGCTATGTCTACCTCTTCCAACCCACTTTTCTCCCTCCATCTTTGATTAGATTGACATGACCCCTCTGACATAGCTCTGTCTCTGCATGGATTCCAATTTACAAAACGCTGTCGTCTTCCTCTCATTTTCCCACCCTCCTCCTATTCCTAGTGGCTAGCTAATATATACCAATTCCATCATGCTAAAGCAAAAGTGGTGTTTCTCTGTGTGTATGTGTGTGTTGTATCATTGTATCCTCTCTGTGTGTGAGAGTTTGAGTGTGTGTGTGTGTGAGAGAGAGATTAATACATAGATAAAAAAGATCCAATATCTTCCCAAAGGAATATCACATGGGTGATAGATGTCCATGGAATGGACGGTTGATGTTTGATTCCTTTCAATCACACCCACCACCTCTCTAACCCTAATATTGTTATTATAATATTATTTTCATTACCAACGCCAACAGGTTAAGTTTTGCTAGGGTTCCGATCAAGCAATCTCGCCAAAAATGTGCACATCTCAATCTACATAGTACTCATTAAAAGCTTCTAAGATGCTAGCAGATTAATCCTTTTTCATATCTATGTAAATCTGGCAATCTTTTCAAGAATATTTTAATACTTAAGCATGTTAAAAATGAAGAAGATATATAAGTTAATTAAGAGGCATGTAGCATATAAGTACGTACTTAGTACTACTAATTTGATTTGATTAGCGGGTGATGGATGATGCATTTAATTTTCTGTGAATGAGTGAAGAAGCACTTTTTCTCTCTCCTCCGTTCCATGATGTGAGTGAGAGATAGCCAACAATATAGTACGCATGAACAGTGGTAGTGCATAGACCTAAGAGGGTGAGTTTCACACAGAGATACATCTTTCATTGGGAAGGAAAACTCTGAGTTAAGTTGCAGAGACACACGTTAACCCTGTGTGTAGCCTCTGTGTCTCCACCTGCATTTAACACACAGCACTGGTAGTGTTTGAGTTTATGTGTGTGAGATAGAGAGAGAAAGAATGAGATTAAGAAGCAACACTGTTGATGCACAGAAGGAGGAAGGTAGACTACACATTCCCAAGGGAGGACTCTGAATCTGAATCTGATTCCACTACCTTTTACAGGCTATAGAGCCAAGAGCCCAAAAATCCCTATTGTTCTGACTGACTATCCATTTGGGTTCTTTGGAGTTTTCTACAAAAAAAGACTCAGATTTTTTAGCTTCATTTCCGGGAGTACTCTCTGGACAATTATATGCAGTGCTCTTTTTGAGAAAACAGTAAGGTGGGGACTAGGAACAACTGATCCAAGCCAAAGAGGTAGAGCTAGATATACAGCTAGTGGTATTACTGTTAATATTACATACTATGTAAATTAAAATAAATGCATTATATATGTGCCATGTGATTGGTTCTACAAAGAGAGAAACGAAAACAGCTCTTCCTTCCTTTCAAGGGTTTAACACACCTTACTTTGTAACTATGATAGGGTTTGGAGGGAACAGTTGCAGTGAGCTTTCTGAGATGGACATGATGAACATGGAAACTAATAGGAAGTTTCTTTCTCTGCCTCTTACTAACAATTCTGGTGCTCAAATGCGCACCGATAGAAGACTACCTGTCGCTACCAACAGCATCCCTCAGGATCATCACTACACCCACCACAACCCCACCGACACTTGCAGTGTGAGGGATAAAATCATGGCACATCCTCTTTTTCCTCGTCTCTTGTCGTCTTACCTCAATTGCCTAAAGGTGATGGATTCTAAATTGTTCTTACTCGCTACAATATTCACACAACTACACACATCTTTCCCTTTCTTCCCAACACAAGTTGTCCATATATATGGATACGATCATGCACTCTTCAACGGGTTTTATGAGGATCCAAACCTTCTGTTGTGGTTTTTCATTTCGAGATTCTTCTTTTTATTTTCATGTGTTGCTTGTTTTGATGGCATGAGTGGAGTGCTTACAGGTTGGAGCACCTCCTGAAGTGGTGGCTAGCTTGGAGGAGTCATGTGCCAAATGTGAATCCATCAATGCATCATCAGGAAGGACAGGAAGTGGTTCCATAGGTGAAGATCCAGCCCTGGACCAGTTCATGGAGGCCTACTGTGAGATGCTCATTAAGTATGAGCAAGAGCTTACGAAACCCTTTAAAGAAGCCATGCTTTTTTTCTCAAGAATTGAGTGTCAGCTCAAAGCCCTAGCAGTTTCATCAGATTTTGGTGATTACCTTAATTCATTATCTGTTCCTACAAATCTGACAGTACTGTAGAGCAATTGTGGACGTTTTCTTTGTTGTGGAAGTGGGTGCTGGTGAGCTACCCAGATAGCGTGTCAGAGTGAGAGAAGATAATTACTCTCTTTTCCATCTTTTCTTAGTACTCGTGTACTACTTATAAGGGTGTGAGGGTCTTGATGTTGGAGTTGGAACCCAACCTTATTGGTATAGTTTTATGCTTCACCTTCCTATCAAATTATCGAATTGTCATAGTCTTTCAAGAAGTATATGGTTAGCTTCTACGGGACCACAACACCTCATCCTTGTACCCAGAAAACCATGCTTGTGTGGTCTGTGCAGAAAAAAAGGAGGAAAATGAATGATTTTAAAGAAGCCACGGATCTTTGTTTTTCTATGAAATGACTAGAAATCAAATCTGTGGACAGGTTTTAGTCAGAGTCTATATTAGTAGTGATGAATCGTGGTTTAACTTGCTATCCTTAGACTAGTGTTAGTTTTGTGTGTCTCAGAATCTTTAAACCCAGAACTAGTTACTGCTCATAATTCTGATCTTCCCCAGCCATGTCTTTCTATGTTTAATGTTGGTATTAAATATCAATATTAGTTGGTTGGGTAATTAAAACCACTCAGATGATGGTGCAAGTATATTACCAAAAAAAAGAAAGGAAAACCACACCTGCGTCTACTAGATAAATGTTTTTTCAGTAAGAGTGATGTGATACCAAAAATTATTCTTTTATCATGTATTATCTTGTGAATTAGATGAAAAGAGTTAGTCAAATGACCTTTCTAATCACAAATAGTGATTAATTAAAAAAGAACTTGAGTAAAAACCTTTTACAGTATTTTTAAGATTGTTATGAACAATGGGTCCAAGGTGTTTGAATTAGGTCAAAAAGTTTGAAAACGATTATGAGACTTTGTTTTATTATTCTAATGATGAAAAGTTTATTCGAAACCCCAATGCTGCTTAATTAAGTGACCCATTGATTGATAATCTTGATGGGTTTCAGGTTTTCTTTCTTTAAAGGGATTTTTCTTTTTGGTTCGTGTGGCCTTAGTGTTCCTCATTATTTCACACATACGCAGTGAGTTGTCACCTCTTCTTTCTTCTGATTAATTCCTCTCCTCATTTAGATGCATAGCTCTCTCTTTCAAAGTCCCTTTAAGAACTTAGTAGAAAAAGGAAACTCCTTGTCTTATCTTCTGTGGCCATGTTTTTTTGTCAATTAATTTGTTCCTTCTGTAGATTAATTCTAAAAAAACCAGTGCAAACATTAAGCTTTCATGATTGTTTTGTTATTTCCCTCTTTGGTATGATATATAGTGGTGATTGAAAGGGTTACATATTTAGTTATTGGTGAAGCATATTTCTTATATATTATCAACTTGTTTGAGTAAAGGTTATGTACTTTGAATGACCTTCTATGATATGCAGTTAACTGTATGCATGGTGAGAGCATTAAGCACTGATCAAAAGCTTTTGTTTTCTATGAAAGCTTCTCTATTTAGTAATATAATTAGTGTGCAGTAAAGGAAATATTGTTAATCAAACTTAGTTTTGAGCATGTTTTTATCACTTCTTAGGTAAAAGATATAGGTTTGTTTAGCTTATATATGTTAAACTTATTTTATCCTCCTATAGTGTTGTTCTACTATTGCTCTTAATACTTTCATAAATGAATAACTAATATATTTATTGTCCAAGATATATAAAATGAAATCATTCACTATTTTTTTTATCAAGGGGATATTGGGAAGAAGATTTAGAATGTTTTGATATATTATTTTTACATATCAGTATTTCGTGATGGATCATTTTCTTGCATGAACTATTTTTCCTGATAGTTCTTAACTTTTCTTCCATTTTTGTTAAAATTAAGGTCAAAGTGAATCATCATCACAGAACGAGGTTGATGTGCATGAAAACAACCTAGACACTCAAGCTGAAGATCGGGAACTGAAAGTTCAGCTTCTGCGCAAGTATAGTGGATATCTTGGGAGCCTGAAGAAGGAATTTTTGAAGAAGAAAAAGAATGGAAAGTTGCCAAAGGAAGCTCGACAGCAACTGCTTGATTGGTGGAACCGCCATTACAAGTGGCCCTACCCTTCGGTAACTAGCCTCTACATCCTTTACAAATTATACACCAGAAAACACTATTTTAATCAAACTCTTAATTATTGATCGAAAATCACAAATTATCAATCATTTATGGTTTTGTATGTTTCAACAATGTTTTATCTACAGTACAAAGTGCAAGTGTGTTAGACAGAATAACACTCCTTTCTGTACTACGCATTTACAGTGTTTTAGAACTTATGTTGATAATGCAGACACAAATTTTGATGGTGGTGTTAAGTAGAAAACAACATAAACCCGAATGTTGAAACCTTAAATTGTTATGTTGATAAGGTTTATTTGCCATTACATATATTCATGAGTAATGTTATGGTAATGGTGAATATGATGGGATTTATATGTAGGAATCCCAAAAGCAGGCACTGGCAGAATCCACAGGCCTAGATTTGAAACAGATCAACAACTGGTTCATCAATCAGAGAAAACGTCATTGGAAGCCTTCTGAAGATATGCAGTTTGCCGTGATGGATGCAACTAACTACTACATGGAAAATGTTATGTGCAAGCCATTTCCAATGGATGGCATGCCCATGCTTCTTTAACACAATCAATCCTCTACTATATAATATCCAATAGCTGAGCCAAAAACCCTATCTATTTTTAAGTTGTTTTTTAGGTCTTTCTCCAAGTTGGTATCATATATGTCATCGATGCGTGTTTTACCTTAATTAAATTGTAGAAAGCAGAACGAAAAATCTAAGTCATTACTGAACTGCAAGCTTTGTAAGTGTGCATGAATCTAACTTTATGCTCTATTAATCTACACTGTCTGTGCAGATCACTAGAGATTTCTCTCTGTGTTATTTCCTAATTTAATGAAAAGTATATTTTGTTTTCATACGTGTGCATGTACATTAAAGAAATCAAAAGGCTCTTTATCATGAAGCACATGTCTTGTATGTTATTTTTTAACAGCATATTGTCTTGTGTGTGTGTGTTTATGTTTGTGTTGGATATGTTGTGGCTGTAACAAGCTGGTATGTGGGTCCTGATCTCTTGGTGTTGCCTCTTGCAACTGAGGTTTGTCATCCTTGATTTGATGATTGAGTTTGGTTGTTGCTTGCAATAAGGAGAAAGATATTTGGACACTCAACATATGTCTACACCTAAAGAGTAATAGAATGGATATATTTACATTTAATATGATCTGTCATCAGTCAAACAATATGTGACCCTGTCACATGTTTGTGTTCTTACCATTGTTATTATGTAGGAGTTTCACATGTTGTGTTTATGATTCATTCACATTTTGGAAGAAGTAGCAAAATAACTCATCGAGATTCAAATTTTGGAGCAGTTTAGTTTAGTGTGTGTATGTGTGTGGGGTACGAGTTTATGCCCATAATATTACTGCCTTAAGTAAAACTTGAGAACTCTGCAAAATAATATGAACGGAAGTTTGGTATATTTTACAAAAGTATACAAATTCTATTGATTAAGAAGTTATTTTAGCTAGGTATTCAGGTAAAACATGCTTTTTTTATTTTATTTTGAAATAATGCTCAATTTCTTCATTTAACATTGAGTTAATGGAATGGTTAAACTCTATATGAAAATTAATAATTAAGTTATCTTTAATCGATTAACTAAATGGGTTTATTTATTTATTTTAAATCAAGAGTTCTAAATGTTTAATTTTTACCCTTTATTTTTTATATTTTTACACTAACGACATATTTATGTAAAAAGTATTTAGCTAACATAAGCATACACATAGTTTTAGAAAAGAACAATATTTTGGTGGTTCTCTTAAACCCCTTCATTTATTCTCAACACAATTTTTCTTCAGGCTATTGTGCAAATAGCATGGTTTACACTTTGTTCATTTGTTTAGCATACAAGGAATGTGTTTTCCCAAAGGCAGTTTTATACATATAGGGAATATATGCACTTGATTGATAGAGTAGAAACGCCGATCTGAATATGTAAATGACGATTTGGAAACTTATTTCTTAATCGTGTCCAAAGATTCGGTTGTATCATACTAAAAATCTTCTTATGCCTCCATATATTTCAAATTGCAACTGTCCACGTACACTTTCATGTTGAGTTATCGTTGTTATTTACTTTCATTAGACCAAATTGTTGGTAGTTGTCCCATCCCAATTTTTACAGTTTAAAAAAAAATAATAAAGTAGGATTGTTTTACTGTAGTAATCAAAACAAAATATTTAATGTATAAAGTATAACGTTTATACAAATCAACTAAAAATCAATTCTAATTTTAAACAAAGACTAAGATTTGATTAAGTCCAGTGACTAGGACCTCCTACTACTCCTTACGACATAACTCATTTTATTCTATTTGAGCATTAATGATTATTAGAGCATCAACATACTAACCAATAATAAGTCCTTATGTCATTGCATACACTAAAATACCACCATATAGAACTTTTCCTTGAAATTCCTTAAACATATAACTTTGTATGCCCAAACAATATTTTATACCAATTATCATCTTATATTCGCATAATAACATTTTTATCTCAATTCATAACAATAAGGACTATAGAATCCAGTTCAAGTATACACAGAACATCAAAAGTAACCAAAACAACAAAAATAGAAAAACAGAGCAATTGACATTATACATATACATCCAAACGGTGAAAATCATTTCTCTAACTACAAACTTCAAAACAAAGATCCCACCAGTCAAAATGAAGATTCAGGTGTCAAAATTTCAGCTTAATCCTACGGTGAAGCAGGAATCTTCATTTTACCAATAAGACGCAATGCTGAAAATTGAGTAGCGCTCAGCGTTGATCGGCTCATAAAAGCCAGTGCTTAGCGCTGCCATGGTGAGGCTTAGCGCTGTATCAGATATCAGTAATCTCAAATTAAGGTTTTTGAGCAATCTGGACCTGTTTCATTACTCAAATTGGTATTCTACTATAGGCAGTGGTCAAAAATAGTTTTAAATTATAGTAGGTAGCACCAATTAGATCCATGATCCAACAACTCCATCTTTGTCAAATACTCCCAATTCAAACAATACAACCAATTTCAATTCAATCATTTAAAAGATCAACATACCACAATCACAAGCATCAATAATCATCATAACATATAAGATACTTCACAATCATACAAGATATGACTCACTATAAAAGGTATTAGCTTCCCTTACCTAACAAAGTGACTCTGCATACCAAAACCTCTCAAAGAACATCAAAATGCATCTAAGTCCACATGATGCTCTATCTACACATAGAAACATCACAAGAACTATTAGGATCTACCATTATGATCACTGATTAACAAAGACTCATACTGATAATTAAAACGATGCATGCAAGCGAAAAATGACTCGCATGTGACAGAAAACAAAATTAGACCAAAAAGATTGTGGAAAACTAAACTTTCGTGAACGAAGAAACTGATCAGTTTAACTTGAAGAGCTCGTCGAGAGGATCCATCCTACGGTCTCGGTTCTTCAATCAAACGACCACAAATACAAAAGTCCTAAAGAGAATGCATAAAACTCTAAAAAAGTGGTTTATAGAGAAGATGTGTTTTAAAACAATGAAACTCTTTTATACAAATTCTATTTGTAATAAAACCTTTTAATATTAAAATAATCTAATCTCGCTATTTTGAAATTATTATCACTTCTAAAATGTAATTTTCTAAGATTTGAGAGAAGTTTCATTTTGTATCTTTATGAATTACAAAGGCTATCCCTACCTAGCTGTAACACATATTCCACATCTTACTTCATAATTTGCACATAAAAAAATAAACGACTTGCATTCTCCTCCCCATTCTCACACAAAGAACTTAGTGCATTGTCTACCTCAATTTCCCTTTTAGCAAGTTATCCATGATCCGTTCGAGTATCTCCAAGCAAAACGTTACGTTGATGGTGATGCTTTAAATTTCAAAAACTAATTATACAATTCATAATTTCATCTTGTATGTATTTTGCAATGTAATATAGACAAATTTTGTCGTATAAATTTCTGTTCATCTTCCTTATTAGACTTAGCAATACATTTTTTATGGTGCAGGAATACATTTTAACTGGTTTGAACTCAATGTACTTAGCAATAATATACACGTAAACGTAATAATTTATAAATATGATAATATTATACATAGCTTGTAAGTTTTCAAATCTGATAAGAGAAATTTAGAAATCTTAATTTGTCATCAACAAATTCTCCTTCATACCGTTCATCAAGCATTAGTCAAATTATGGCGTGCCATCGTCAAAATTTCCACTTCTTCCATTATATCATCATAGATTTGGAAATTGTTTATCGAATTCTTAAGAAAAACGAATTATTCATATTCAACCGTTTTTATTTTTCCATCTTACTCATTTTAAACTTATTTGTTTCAGACATGGTCGGCTGAATGACAAACTCAAGTCAAGATTTATGTCATAATTTGCAAATCATGATTATAGAACAAAAGTAATTAACTAAATTAAATCACGAATTTGATATAGAAAGATTTTTCAACACCAACAAGCATTACACACTTAACTGACTCTGTGATGGTTAAAATTGAATAAAGACCATAAAATCTAGATAATAAATTAAGAAATTAATCCAATGAAAATTTATCTTTTAATTAATAACGGAAACATGTTTAAAAAATCAATTACTCTCATTTCTCTTACCGAGGAGCTGTGTAACTCACAAGTAATTTAAAAAGTCTAATTCCTAAACTCAACATAAAAACTCATGATAAACACATTTATAAGAGGGAATAATGAAAAAAACAAACATATTATACATACTGTATTATATTTTATGGATATGATTAATATTAAATAAATATTTGATTATATATTAAACAATATATCTAGTGAAATATCTAGTACATACTGATATAAATTATATATAATTGCAAATATAACAAATAAAATGATACATAAAATATTTATTTAATATTAAAATTTTAATTTTAATTTATTAAAAAAAAATAACATAAGCGCTCTACATTCGTTGCTGACTCATTTCTTTACCCTTTGAAAGCACCGCCGGTGTCTTGGTTTTGATTCTTCTTTCCTCACCTCCACTCGGCGAGACCCGTGAGTCGACGACGAACCTCATCCTCCTCCCCACCGCCGCCACTTCTACCTCTCGGAAGAGCTTTTCAGAGTCTGCATTCGATTCCAAGATCAAGTTCAGTCTCCAACACGAGTTTGGTGACTCCGATTTCTCCGACGCCAACAAATTCTCTGTTTGCCTCAAAACTTGGAGCGGCAGCGGTCAGGTTTCTTTTCTTCTCTCTCTTTTTCTTACATTTTGATTCTTAATCTGAAGCTATTCAATGCTTAGCATGTAGTTATTTTGTTAGTTATTTGATTAGTCCATTCTCTCTTTTTTCCACTCTGTGACAATCATGTTATGCTCTGTATCTATGATCGAGTCTCCCATATTACATACATTGAATGCTAGTTAATAACTTGTATTTGGCGGGATGGTGTAATTCTTGGAATTTAACCTATTTGCTTATTTGCCTACAACCTATTCGATGAAATGTCTGAGCTACTGTCACTGTTTAAATATTTTATTATCATCTTCATATATGTGTGTGTGGATTTATGTGTGTGTTTGTATGTTCTCCCTTTCAGTGGAAAACGTTTTTCCGAAGGACTGATTATCTTTCCTTCACTACTTCATTTGAATATACTTTTGTTACTCTTCGGTGGTCTCTTCAATTTAATTTTTACAAGGTGAGGTTTTCTGTTCTGCTTACATAACGTAATTTCGAATGTTCAGTTGAATGAATTGTGAGAGCTTTTGATTTTTTTTTTTCTCAATTTTACTGATTTTTAGTTAACTCGTCTTTATTTATTTTTGTATTATAATTGTTAAATGTGTGTATCTAGTTAGAGAATGAATGAAAGTCATATTAACTTGATTTTTTTCTTAATTCTGTTCTGGCTTCAAGCTGAAGGCATGAATGCGTTCAAGGCATACAAGGCTTGCGTGCCAATTGCTTGGAGCCCAAATCTCTACATAACTTTGGTGAGGGGTATTCCAGGGACCAGGAGGCTCCATAGGCGCACTTTGGAAGCACTTCGCCTGCGCAAATGCAATCGAACTGTCATGCGATGGAACACACCTACGGTTAGGGGGATGCTCCAACAGGTTTTAGCACAAGATCTGCCCAAATCTATTTTCTTCTTGAAATTATTTGTGCCTGTGGATACTAACTTTGCTAAACACTGTAATTAATATAGGTCAAGAGGTTGGTTGTTATTGAGACAGAGGAAATGTACAAGGCCCGCAAACAGAAGGAGGAAGCGCACCGAGCTCTACGTCCTCCGCTGGTCATAAGTCATAAACCTCCCTCGCTTACTGATGCTTTATGAAGTCTACTCTGTTCTTAAGGATAATATTTTCTTGCTACTAAAACTATTCGATGCCATTGTTTAAGGCTTTCATCTCCAATGAACAATTTTTGTTTTGAAGGTATTGTCATAGTTTGAATCTATAATTTTGTAATGTTTCCTACTGATAACATTAGTCATATTCAGGCTTCTGCTCATAAAACCTGCCTAGAGTGGTTAATTTATTTATATTTTCAGTCAAGGAATAATTTACATTTCATCTCATAATTGCTTTTTTTCTTCAGGAAACATCTCACAATGTGGTTTGTCTTTTTTATATCTTTGAATACATAACAGTACATCACAATTGTCCTCGTTAAATGAGGGTAACACATCCCTCAAAATAAACAAATTCGGGGCATAATGTTTAGTTCTTCCACACCATATATTCGGTCAAACAAATTGAGATTTTAAGACTGTATCCTATGCTTCTTCTTTTCCATCAACTCCAACTATCACATCATTTGTACGCACAAGCTCTTTTTCTGCACCGTTATTGGGCTGTATGCCATGCTGAGCTTTGTACTGATGCCTCGTTGACAGAACAAGAAAAAATATAAAATTCAGCATTCCTAGCACTGCAAGCAACCAATAGAAGTAATCTAGCCTTCCCTTGTTCAGATTGCTCCTTAACCATCTCTTATTACTTGCCTTGTCCACGATTGACACCAGTAAGCTACTGACAAAATAACCCATTGAAAGGGTAGATAGGAAAAGTCCTGTGCTCATTGATTTCATTCTCTCTGGAGCCTCCCTAATGAAAAATTCTAGCTGTCCAACATAGGCAAATGCTTCCCCGGCACCCACCAGAAAAAACTGAGGTACCAGCCAAAAGGCGCTTATTGTAGTACTGTTTTTTACTGCATTCCCCCTCCTTTCTTTCTCAACAATTGCAGCTACCACCATGGCAACGATGGAGAAAAATAGTCCAATTCCAACCCTCTGAAGACTTGTGAGACCCTGAACATTGTGGGTGAGTTTCCGAGATAAGGGGACAGTGAGTTTCTCATTTAGGGAGGTAAAGAGGAGAATGGTGATTATGAGAAAAGCTGATAGAGATCCTGCTGGAACTTCTAGGGATCCAACTTTTCGATTCATGAATGTAGCTTGCTCAATGGTGAAGGTATTCATTTGAGAATAGATTGTCCAGAAGAGGATACATGTAGACCAAATGGGAAGGAGCTTGATTACCATTTTAACCTCCTCAACTTGAGTCACTGTGGAAACTATCCATGGATTTTCTTTGTTTTCATCCTTTGAGCTGTTCTCATCTAGAATTGCAGCTTTGTCAAGGAACCTGTAGGATCAAGTGCCCGTTAGTTATGTCAAATCCTTCATATATGATTTCAATTATAGATTACTGGGTTTGAAGGGAGATATACATCAATGGATTATTTCCTAGAATATTTCTTTCGCTTTACTACTTCCCAAGGATTTCCTAGAATGTTAATATAATTTATTCATTTTTAACTACAATATTATTTTTCAAAGTTTGTATTAAATATTTCGAACATATTACGCTTAATATATGAAATAACAATTACATTTAATTATATTATTGGAAATAAAAATTATACATACCTTAAAATTTTCAATTCTAAATATTGGGTATAGATAATGAGAACCGTTACGCTATCACTCTTAGAAAGCAATGCAGTTTTTAAAAATATAATAATTTTTTTTGATATAATGTAATATATATATATATATATATATATATATATATATATATATATATATATATATATATATATATATTAGATTCTGAATTTCATTTGTATACGCTTATAGCAATATCTTCATTTAAAAAAATGAAGGTTGATATCCTCAACAAAAGTTCTCATCTAATAATTTAGTTAAATTATTAAAGGAATATAATAGAAAATTTGAGAGCCTAAATAATTGGGGAGGTAAGGAGGCAAATGTCTCATCTTGTGGCTTACACTATTCTAGTCATATATATAAATTTTATGTTGAAACTGCATTATTATTTACTGTATCAAAAACTAATTGTATAAAGTGATTGTTTGAAAGGATGTTAGTCTCTGAGTGGAGCACGTACGGAGCAGTGTGTCGATGGAAAAAGAGATCAAAGTCTGCATTATTATTTGAGTGATTGGGAGAGATGTATCTGCATATCATTTTCTAGTTCCCCAAGGTGACAAAGACGGGTGAAGAGGAAATTACGTCTTCATTAGCAGAACTAGAAGGAGAATCCCAAACCAAACATGTTTACTGAAAAAGTTTTCGAAAATCACTTTACAACATTAATTTTGATAATAAAAAGAAGAGCAGAAACACTATTCCAACAGACGCTGCGTCTTTTTTTTTCGTTTTTCAAATTCCTTTTTGACAAACTGTTCAATCAAACGTACAATTTGTCCTTTTCTAGAGACAATGAGAAAACACTCCTGTTGTCCCAGATATTAATAGAAATAGTAATCCCGTGAAAGTAAGCAATCATTATCAGAACCACACAAAATAAGAATTTCTTTTGACATTGCTAGCTATGCAATAATTGAAGAGAAAGACAACCGTGTATAAATCATGAGGAAACTACGGTTACTGTTAGTATCGAGACCAATTTCTTTAAGAAAAATCTAAAACTTGTACACTTACCCTTGTTATTATTTTGGTTCATACAAATCACTAGTAACCACATGATGAGTGCTTGAAGAAGAGGTAAGAAAATTTACCTGAATCTCTGAGTATGTGGCACCTTGGCTTGAAGATAACCATTGAGAAAGGAGTACTGTGAAGGGTAAGGAAGAGCCCTGTTCTTCCATGCCAAAAACAGCACTCTCCATATAACTGTTAAGGGGCTCCCTTGTGGCCTCTTGAATCGATAGAATGGCGTGCCAGCAAACAAAACAGCAACTGCAACCAACATTGTTCCTGCTGAAATCCCATAACCCCACCCTCTTCCTATGTTGTCTTGCACATACACCAGGACAACTACAGAAAACAAGGACCCAATACTGATGAAGAAGTAGAACCTGTTGAAGAAAAATATCATCCTCCTTTCTTCCTTCGGGTCTCTTGTATCAAACTGATCAGATCCAAAACCTGAGACATTGGATTTTATTCCTCCACCACCAACTGCTACAGTGTAAAGTGCTACATATAGCAAAGCCAATTGTTTGCCAGAGGCCTGAATGCATTCATGGTGTTGTTTTCTGACACTACTGCATGTGGGGGGCCTCATGCTTGGAATGGTGGTAGCCACAGTTAACAAACTCACCCCCTGCTCCAGGAGAAGTGACATCAAAACTAATTGGACTTCTAGTACAGATACAAAGATGTTTAGAGTAAAAAGTGAACATTCTTGTATTCATTTTATATTATTTGCACTTGAAAACCACTTTCCCTTAAGGGAAGGGAGAAAATTGGTTGCCTTAGTGTGCTTAAAAGCCAAAGAAATGAGTGAAGTGACTATTGAGTGTATCAAAATATGCAAATCTTTTAACATACCACAGCAGCTATGGTTGCAGATATGGCAACAGTGAGGTATCTGCCAAGTTTGGCATCAGCAAGGAAGCCACCAAGAAGGCCAAGAAGGTTGAGAGTTCCCATAACATTGGTAACTATGGTTGCAGAATCAGCTGAAGGGAGATTCAAATCTCCAACCAAGTAGGTCACTAAATTCATGGCTATGCCCATCACACATATTCTTTCTGCCAGTTCAGTACCTGCATAAAAAAAGAGATTTTTTTTAGCCAAATTAGGTTCATCCTTGAGAAAATGACTCCAATTTCTATGGACATGAACCTAAGATGAGCCCTGCTGCTAGCCATCCTCCAGTTTTTGTCTTGTCTACTGGATGGCCTCGAAAATCCACAGCAGCAATGCCTTCTGCCCCATTTTCCTCCTCTCCATGACTTGCAACTAGAACCTGTAAACAGCAGAGGGGAAAAAGTGAAAAATCATCCACAAAGTATAAAACAAGCTTTGAACAATAAACAAAGTTCAAGGAAAAGAAGTTAACACCATGTTTTATGTTTTGTTGGAGGAATATCTGCAGAGAGTTGAATGTGGTGTGAGTGTTTCAGCTCCAAGAGTTTCTAAATAGTAGTGGTGAGGAAATGTAGAGTTAGGTATGTCATGGCAAGGACGAAAATGATAAGGACTAGTTTACAATAGGTCCACTTGATGAGTTGTGTGGCCTGAAATGCTGAATGTGCAAAGTTTGTGTCTGGTTGCTTTGGAGTTTTATAGGCTATCCTTCGTTGTGTGGCTAAAGACCGTACTCGCCTAATGAAAACAACACTTGGAAAGTGATAGAACAGTATAGCCACTCCAAATGTGCCATCACAAAGTCACTTTTATGATGAACAACTGAAAAAGAAAAGCATGTGCAAATCCATTTCTACAGATCCTCATGATGCTTGGTAAAGTATTTTACCGTGTCATGCGAACAGTTAATTGGAAGAAGGTGGATTCAGGCACGTTTGTTTGTTGCAGCAGAAAACTTTAACAGTAGTTCTTGTCGAAAAGCTTTGGTGTATCTGTTCTAGAAGCCAGAGACTAAATGCATTGGTATACTTCATCACCTACTGCAATTTACACATTTAGTAAAGGAAAAAATGCTCCTTATGAATCTGCAATCACGACACTACACCCTCTTGAGTATGTATACACCAAAGGCAAGGTTTGCACAAAGCAAAATGGGACCGACCAACTGCAATTGCACAATCAAAACAATCAAAACGGCACAGATGATATTATGTGCACATGAGTGACTGAACTGTTGTCTGGTGGTACCGGTTTTTTTTTTCCGGTTTGTTCCATTTATTATGAAAATCAACTCGATCCAAAAATAACAAGACAGAAGACAAGTAGGGCGAATCTAACACAATTCCTGTGGATCCACACGACTTGTTTTCTGCCATTTAGTTTTTGAATCGAATATCAATTTTCGTAATAAATGAGAACACTACCATTGACATAAAAAAATTGTTGGTAACTTTCATAAACAATCCAATATGCTTGATTCTACAATACTTTACAAATTGGAGTTGGAGTCAAATTTTTCTTAAAAGTTAAAGTATAATAAAATTTGTTAATTCAGAGAAAAGTCTAGAAATGAGAAGTTTAAACATCATATAAAATTAAAATGTATACTGTGTATACAAAATGTAATACTCTTAAATTCATTATTATCTTTAAGTTTTTTAGTTTAAAGTGGTTTAAGTCAGATTCAATTCAGGTCGTTGAATTCCATTTAAGACCCGTAAGTGCAAGGTTAAAAGGAAAAAAAAATTAACATTTGTTCAATAGAGAGAAAGGACACTGACAAGAGAAACAAACGGAAAAAACGTGAAAGTAGATATTTTAATGTGTTTGGTTTGAAAGAGAAAAACAAATGGGTGAAGACACATTCAGTTTGGCAATGTAATAAATCACTGATTTTAATCCTTCTTTCACTTAATTTAAACAAGTTCCTTTTCTTTTAATTTCCTTTTCACTATCTCATATTTCATCTCTAATGTTTAAACACACATGAGGGTGAATTGCAGCAGATTATATCATTATTCTATTACACATATAAAAAGAAAAAGAAATTGGTATATTACCTGTAAGTTTCACATAAAATGCTATCATTAAATTTGAGACCCTACCCAAGTTCCGGGCAAGAATCCCTCACCTTAAACTTGCACGAGTTAATAAAAACAAAGTCTAATTATTATTCAAATAAAGTATTCTGACATATATATATATATATATATATATATATATATATATATATATATATATATATTTATATATATATATATATATATATATATATATATGTTAATGTAATAAAGTAATGTGTTTAATATTTAGTTTGATTTTCTGAAAAATGATTGAATGTGATTGCATGGTGCGTGCAAGAAGCTACTGTTACTAAGTTGGCTGAGACAATATGTGGATGAAGTGAATTGTATGCAGCAACTAAAGATGACCCTTTGAATGTTTCTTATGATATTTGTCACTTTCAACATTGATGGTCATCGAAAGGGCCACAAGAGAAAGTAGTGATAAATCAATTTCGTGACACAACAGAACTTCAAGTTCCCTCCAATACCTGACAAAGATGATAACAACTTGTATTTTCACTTCATCAACTCTGTATTCTGAGAAATATGAATCAAGCAACACCTGCACTTTACTTCATTAAAAAAAACTAGTTTCTCTCTTTTTGGTAGAGTTCATTCATCACAGGTAAAAGTTCTATGTTTACAAGAAAAACAGATGAAATTTATACTTTACCTGAATTGAATTTTACAGCAACACCACAGAGAAGGAAAAGGAGGTGACTCCATGCGGGATATGTGAGATCAAAGACTGGTCAATGTTTTTAGCCCTGAGGATTTCAAAATTTTCACTGTACAAGCAGTTAATTTTTAACATGCATTGGCTGCGCCATTGCCAGTAAATTTAAGTTGCAGAGATTCTTTCTGGCAAGATTCGAGGTTAACTTAAATCGGCTTCGTGAAGTTTATTCACGAGACATGTTAAAATTTAAAACCATGTTACTGCAGTGAAAAATATAGGAGTTTGAGTTGGGTGATTCTGTAAATAGAATTCATAAATTTTGACTTGTGAAGTATGATCAAAGTAATAATGGTCATTTATATTTCTTTATTACTAGCATAATATATTCTTTTCTCATATATTTTGTAGGTTAATATTATTCCATCAAACTATGATGTATTATTAAAAAATTATAAATATTTTTTATATTTATGGATGCATGTAGGAATGTATTAGTTCGTTAATTAAGGTAGTTGTGCTTATTTATTGCATCTTAGGTTTATAAAACATTGAATCTTCCTTTTTTTTTTATGAAAGTGAAATATGAATGCTAATTAAGGCAATGAAGATATAGAAATCCTGTGGAACCATTCAATTTTCAAATGTGGTTACTCTTGCTTTTCAAAATCTTGCCACGTTACACTCATGATTTATTTTTGTGTGCAAATTTTCTGTTTATTTTCACAATTAAATTTTATTTTCGTAAAGTCTATGTTATGGAGGAAATTTCTTTTTCTGATGTTTATGGTGAATAATTATATTTAGATACCCATTGTTTTTAAACTTTTAGTTATCATTTATAATTTATCTATATCATATAGTGTATATTTTTCTCACATAATTTATTATTTTTTTCCTTCAGTTAATCACAATAATGTTCTTCGATGCTTCTTTTTGTTTCTAGGATTGTTTTCAAATCACGTTTACTCTTTTAACCATGATTGTTTTAGTTTTGTAGACATATATTTCAAATCTATAACAACACATTTCATTTAAATGGAACCCGATAATTATATCACAAAGTATTTTGCTGGTAATGATTTGAAAGACGATAAAGTTCGTAGTGACTTTAATTTAATTTAATACTCGCAAGAACAAATAAGATTAAGTACTTTAAGTATGATGTTGGAAATTTCACATCGACTAAAAATAAAATCAATTCATAATATATAAGTAGATGCAAACTTCACCTAACAAACTAATTTTGTGAGATTGAGTTAGAATTAAAGTTCAATTCTTACTAGTAGGTGCTCTTACGATTCTTTTCATAGTTGCACAAGCCTTGAATGTGTGAAGGCTGGTAATTGAAAAAGTTTTGGAATTTTTGTTCCATAATAATATGAAGAATAGAGGTGTTTCTTTACACCGAATATACATTACATTATTCGCATGACATCTTTGAAATCCACCGTTGAAGGACAAGTGGCTAAATTTCCTCACATCATTGGACATAATATGAAGAATAGAAGTGTTCCTTTCTTTTTTTTCATCATTTTGGAAAACTATTTCTTGTCACTATCATAATGTGTTGAATGCAATTATGATGTCGGAAGCAAAATTCCTAATTCAACCATCTGCAATTATGTTGTCAACAACAATTAATTTTACCCATATTTTACAGTAATCAATGATTAAATCAATATGTAACTTCTCATATATGTGTTATGTATTACTTTTTGTTACACTTGACCGCCTTTTACCCTTTAGGATTGCTTAGGAATTATAGATAACACTTACGTACGTGTTAACATTGCAAGATGGGATGCACCTCGTTTTTGCGGAAGAAAAGATTAACCTACACAAAATGTTTTCGTTGCTTGTGATTTTAATATGAAATTTACTTATGTATTGACTTAGTAGGAAGAAATAATATATGATTCACGAATATTGAAGGATGCACTTATTCAAGAAGATCTTTTAGTTATTCTACAAAATTAGTTGAATAGTAAATGTAACTGAAAATCTTATTAAAGATATTAATTAGTGGTAATATTGGTCAACCCTAATTATTATAAACACATACTACCTCGAGGATGTTGGATTTATGTTAAAATCACATATATTAACATCATATTATAATGTCAGATATTATCTGAAAGAGTACTCCTAGAAGAAGCCCCAAAATCTGAAAGTGTTGTCCAACCTTTATCATGCTTCATTAAAGAATGTAATTAAGCAGACATCAAATGTTTTAAAGAAACAATTTCCGATCATTGTAAACAATTATAAGAGTTGCAAGTTTAAATATTTCACTTTAGATAGATTGGACAACTCACATAGAATACCAATACACAATTCAAAACTAGTATGTTTTCATAAAAGAAGTTTTTGAATTGCAGAATACAGATGTCCTTTTTTTTTTTGCGTAAAAGAAACTTTCAACTTGTAGAATCCAAAAAATATTCTTGAAAACTAGAAATACTTTTATCAGAACGCAATACGATATATTGAGTTTTTCTACTTGGAAAAGGCGTGAAAAATAAAATATATAAAACCAAAGGAAGAGTGACATAAAGAGACAAAGGAAGAACGACGACCCTAAAGTAGAAAGATATGAGAGATTAAGGGCATATTCATCTTTTAGACGCACCATGGTGATACAGGAAGAAACCATGGGGTGGAAAAAGAAGTCTGCTTGAAAGAATCTAACTTCAAAAGCCCAAAACTAGAACAACCACTTTATACTTATGTGCACCGCATTCCAAATGCACATTAAGAACCCTAGCTAGTGATGCTTATATACAACACATTCTACTTTAATTGTGATGGTATATTACCAACACTAGGTTAAAAGTTCAAATACAAAAAAATTGTGTCGAATTCATCACTACAATAACAAGTATAAATAACAAGTATAATGTTTGATTTTTTTTAAATATAAAATTCAACAAATCAGTGATTTTTTTTTTTATTTTCTTTGTAAGAAATAATAATATTAATTTATGGGACATATATTAAATTATTTGAAATTTTAAATGCAACTGTTTTTATCTTAATTATTAAAGTAAAATAAATATCATTTCACCGGTCAACAATATTGATTAGAGAACATAACTCATTACCTGTAATGAGATATAATCCTTCAATCATATTTTTCAATAAATACTTAAATATAATAAATTTTGAATAAAATATCAAATTTTACCACTTTTTACCAACATCTGGTAATTTATGTTTGGTAAGATGGGAATTTACAACTACGTGTTGATACATTTACTAATTTTATATTCACCAAAAAAATATAGTTATTGTTTTTATCAAATAGTAAAACATCTTTTTGCTCTTTGTAAATTGTAATATGTTATATCTTAATTTTGGAGTGCAATAAAGGTGCTCATTTTCTTCCCTTTAAATTATTTATTTAACAATAATGCATAAAGTGGTGATGGAATAATTCGTCCATGTTAGAATTATTCATTCTTTATAATATTAATTTTTAATATATGTTATATGTTAAACAATTAAAATTATTATTTATTAAATAAGTATTTAACAATATTAAATATTTATTTAAAAATTTAAAATATTTTGATCGGATTCTCAATTCTCGATATTTACCATTTTTGAAAAAGAATTGTACAAATGGCCGCAGGGTTTAAGGGCGTTATGGAAGGAATAGGCGAAGTGGTTGAAAACGGCGTCGTAATAATGTAAAGACGCATGAAAGTTCATAGTTTTAGGTTTCATTTTCAGTGAAGACGAGAAAGAGGAAGAAGAAGGAGGAGGAAGAAGCTTCACATTAACACATTCTCCAGAAGAAGAAGAATGTGGACGCGGATACTTGCACGAGTAACACGTGCCGTAGCTGGTGCTCGCAATTGCTCATCAATTCACCAACGCATCTCTAACCCTAGCTTTTCCAAAATCCCCAAATCAAGTTTCCCCCAAATTCTCAACAACCCTCGATTTTTCGCCACTGATTCCACACTCACCCTCGATGATGAGCTCTCACCGGATTCTTCAGAAAACGGCGGTGACAGACATCGCGTAGAAGAAGGAGACACTTACGCAGAAGGAGACGCGTACGATGCAGAGGGAGACAAATACGAGGTTGACGTGGACAAGTTGGAGAGTGTGCTGCGTCTTCTTCAAACCAGTGCTGATGGGTCCTTTGAGTCGTGTTTGGATGATATGGATTTGAGTCTGCATCAGAAATTGGTGACAAAAGTAATCGAAAGTCCGCTTGTTTTGAGTGAGAATCTGATAAGGTTTTTCAGATGGGCATGGAGTGAGAGATTATTGGAGGTGACCACTCCAATGGTGGAGTCTCTTGTTTTGGCGATATATGGAAAGGATGTGAGGAAGAAAGAGGCGTACTCGCTGTGGGATTTGGTTAAGGAGATTGGAGAGAAGGAGAGTGGAATCATCAATGTAAGGATTCTCAACGACTTGATACTTTGCTTCTCGAGGTTGGTGAAAGGGAAGGCTGCATTAGATGTGTTCGATAAATTTGAGGCCTTTCAGTGTGTACCTGATGCAGACACGTATTACATCACAATCGAGGCGCTTTGTCGGCGGCGTGCTTATGATTGGGCTTGTGGGGTTTGCGAGAAGATGGTTGATGCACAGGCAGTGCCTGATGGCGAGAAAGTTGGTGCCATTTTGTCCTGGTTGTGTAAGGCCAAGAAGGCTAAGGAGGCCCATGGAGTGTATGTGGTGGCAATGGAGAAAGGGAAACGGCCACCGATGAGTACGGTTAGCTTTTTGGTTAGCAAGCTCTGTAGAGAAGATGAAACTGTGAAATTGGCTTTGGAGATGCTGGAGGATATCCCTGAGGAGAAGAGGGGGCGTGCGATAAAGCCGTTTATGGCGGTTGTTCGGGCACTGTGTAGGATTAAGGAAGTTGATAAAGCCAAGGAGTTATTGGTGAAGATGATTAAGGATGGGCCGCCACCTGGGAATGATGTTTTCAATTTTATTGTCACAGCTTATTCAAGGGCTGGGGAAATTGGGAAAGCTTTGGAGACGATGAAGCTGATGGAAAGTAGGGGTTTGAGACCGGATGTGTACACTTATACTGCTCTTGCTAGTGCTTATTCAAATGGTGGGGAGATGGAAGAGGCTCGGAAAATCATGGAAGAAGCGAAAAAGAAGCATGTTAAGTTGGGCCCCATGATGTTTCACACCTTGATTCGTGGATATTGCAAATTGGAACGGTTTGATGAGGCCTTGAAGTTGTTCTCAGAGATGAAAAATTATGGCGTTCGCCCCAGTGTGGATGAGTATGAGAAGTTGATACAGTCTCTCTGCTTGAAGGCTTTGGATTGGGAAATGGCGGAAAAGCTACTTGAAGAAATGAAAGAGAATGGTTTGCATCTCAAGGGCATCACGAGGGGTTTGATTCGAGCTGTCAAGGAGATGGAGAAGGAGGTTGTGGAGAGTGAGAGCATTACTGCAGTAGCGTAAACATAGTTCACTGTTTCAGGTTAAGTGAGTGGCCTGGTAGTTGTAACTCGTTTTTTTATTAGCATACTATTTTGATAGGAAATTGCAGTCTCAAAGAAAAAATAATTGAGAGGAGAAAATTTGAGAAGTGACTGTTGATGTGTTTGATGTTTTTAACCTGCTCTTTTTGTTTATCGTTTTATAATATTGAATTGAGTTGGCATCCTTCCTTCTTTTGCATAATGCTGTGATCAACATTATTTTTTATTGTTCTTGATGATATGGGATTGCGTTGGATAAGAATCAGTTTGCACCCTTCCCTCTTCAGACTCACACTCACCGACCTTTAAAAAGGTTGCATACTAGTTGAATATAGACTCAAGGCTGTGTGGCTTACCACATTTGCTGTATTTGGTGGATCAGGATTCTCTTTCATTAAGTAGACGTGTCTAGATTAATTTGAGATCCTTAATTATATGAAATCTTTGATTGCTAACCAGGAAAATGAATATAGTAGTACACATATTCTCCTTGTTTCATTGACAGGAGGCAACTTTTAGTTGATACCATATGTTGTAACAACCCAGGTTGTGTAGTGTTACTTTTCTACTACGTACATTTGATCCTTTCATAAGTTGTTGCTTAATTGCCTTGGTTTTGCTATGAGGAGGTAAACTAAATTATGTTAAAGAAAAAGAAGGATAAATACAACTTTGGGTAGGCTAAGAAGTCTGAAAGAGTAGAAGCAATTATTTTTTTAAAAATGAAATAACTCAAGTAGCATCAAAGTTAGTGAGTTTGTTTGTATATTGGAGATAGAAATTATTCTCAATTTTGATGTTTTGGGCAGGTTTGATCAAATAAAGACGAAACACTGCTTTGTTAAATTGGGTATGGGGCTATGAGCTTAGAATTTTGCATCCTGAATTTTCACATTCCAAGTCAACATTCATGAACACGAAGTATCCAACCTCCTTTTCTCCATCATCAACTGCCTTCTCGGTTGAGTTAGCCTTCCTAATAGTTTATTTCAGGTATATGTTAAATTGTTTCTCCAATTGCAGCCTCTAATCCAGCTGCTCTTGTATCGGTAAAACAGAAAAAAGAAACGTTTCTTGGAAAGAATTTAGTTCCTCTTCGTGTATCTAAACAAATATTAAACATTTAAAACTACAAATAACAGGATATTCAATTAGTATGCAAATTGAATAAATTTGAGATTAATATTTTATATAAAAGGCTTCTAAGTATATAATTTTTGATTACTTGTTCAAAGTAGATGCTGACCATTAACTTGGTCTTCATGTTGTATGATGACATTATTTTTCAATCTGACTGTAGATGTTGTTCCATCTTGGCTTTGACTATATTTGCTGCATTCGGAACGTGTTCATCTTGGTTTGGAAGCACAAAGACTTAGGGATTAGATCAATGATACAGAATTCCCTAATTTTAGTTTTCAATTTGTGCAGACAAATTCTATAGTCAAGTACTTTCACAAATTGTTACCTTGAACTCTGCTTTCTATGTTCTCAAAGCACTACTCATGTGCAACTAAAATGTTGCTAAAAATCAAATCTGACCATTTAGAAACACTTTGGGTATGAATACCAAAAGTTTATTCGCTCCAACTATCAATTTCTGTTGGTTGAGCATGACAACAGCACATAACTTATAATGAAAGAAAGCAATAAACAGAATCTTTCTGGAGGCTAAATTGACATTCAAAACCAAAACGCTTGAAGTCCGCAGAGGTCAAACAATTAAAAAATTGAAAAGACCAATAACCTGTTGGATTGGAATATAACATCAGAAACACGATTTGTTTGTTCAATTCTATTTTTCTATTACGAAAATTCAATAGGTAACTCAGGTCAAGGAAGCCCGATCAAATATAAATTAAAACAAAAACAGTAGTTTCCAGATCATACGTAAACAAATTACGTTGTCATATAAATATGAAGAAGCCGTGCATCATGCACTTATATGCATCTGGAATCAAAGGCTCAATAATAAACCAAAAAAATTCCAATGTTCACGTTTCACATTCTGTTACTCTGAAGTAAAACAATATTCCACGAAAAGAAATAGAAAACATACAAGTTGAAATCCTTGCTTTTTAGTCCTAGCTGAATTATTTTCAGTAGTCGTATTTGATATCAATATCATCATTAACAAACGAGACAACATCATTTATTGAGACACCAAATATGTTAAAGAATGATATGTCGGAATGTGTAAGTATGGACTTTAATTCGTTGTAGCAGCCATCAGTCCATGTGATACAGAACAGGCCAAAGAATTCAAAATTTTAACAACTCTTTATTCCATTGAAGCTATTGACAATACCATAACACCAAGTTCCTCATCTATCTGCTATCAGAGATTTGGCTGACAGATCTAGACCGTTCAAGCTCATCAGAGGGATCCCAATCCATCGTAGAGGATTGAACCTTGGACAAAGTCATGAAAACCTCGGAAATCTGTGGTCTTGCATTGAGGTCACGAGCAACACAGCGTTTGGCAAGTTCAGCCATGGAATAAGCCAGTTCCAATGGATATTCATCTCTCAGATTTGGATCCATGAAACCTCGAAGTTTCTCTTTAACGTTGTCTCCTTCAAGCACCTGATTCACAGTCACCGACAGCATCTGCTCCCCAGCACCATTCTTACTCCCACCAACAGCCTCTCTCCCTGAAAGAAGCTCCAAAAGCACAACCCCAAACGCGAAAACATCCATCTTTGGAGTAATCAAACCATTCTCAATGTACTCCGGTGACATGTACCCTTGAGTCCCCACCACATGCCTTGTCAATTGAAATCCCCCTTCATCCCCTTCACCCTCCACCGTTCTCGCCAACCCAAAATTCGAAACCTTTGCCCTGAAATTCCCATCCAAAAGCACGTTCCCACTCTTCAAATTCTTATGCACATGAGGAGGATTGGTATAGTTATGAAGGTAATTCAGCGCGTCAGCAACGTCATGAGCAATATGAACCCTCTGCACCCAACTCAGAGACACCGAATTCTCGTACTTCTTATTAACACTGTGCAGCCAATTTTCGAGAGAATCATTCTCGGCAAACTCGTACACAAGATAGGTGTCACCTTTGTGAACACAAAAACCTGACAATCTTATAATATTGAAGTGGTTAATCCTCTTGAGAATGTTGATCTCGCCCGACACATCCCCTTTGAGAATCTTAACCGCAGCATAATCACCCTTGAAAGAAGCCCTATAAACAGAACCCTTGATTTTGTTCTCTTCACTGAAGAACCCCGTAGCCTTCTGCAACTCGTCAAACTTGTACACGCTCAACGACTCGATCGCGTAGCGAATCCCTTCCGAAGAAAGAGACCACGACTGCGTCGTCGGAAGAGTCATTTCTTCACTCTGTTTGTGGGTGGGGCCCGAGAAAGCCTTAGCTGGCGGAGTCGGCGATGGCGATTGTACCCGTCGCTGCCGATAGAAACAGAAGAAAAACAGAGCAGCGCAGACAAGAAGCAGCACAACAACCCCAACCACGATTCCGATAATGACCCATTTCTTGGAAGAGTCCGAGTCTCCCTCCGCTGCCGGGGGCGGCGGTGACGGGGAGTCGTTCGGGGGAGCCGCTGCTCTCAGTAAATTCGTTGGCGGCTCTGTTTTTAAAGGAACTGAAATCGGTGTGAAGTAGTAAATAGAGGGATTAGAAAGCTCGTTTGCTTCGAGGATGCTCTGCTGGTCAACACCAAAAATTTCAGCGATGGAAGAAACCGTTTCTCCTTTAGAGACCAAGTAAGTGAGCAAGTACTTGAACCCTGCTTCGCTCTGTTTCTGGGTGGGGCAGGCACACCTGAGAGGAACGTTGAGGTTGAGACCCGCAACGAGGTCACGTTCGCCGTAGGTGTTTTGGGCCATGAGAGCCTGACACGTGGTGAGGGACTGGTATGTGTTGTTGGCGATGAGGAAGTAGGTTTCGCCCTGTATTTTGATGGTGTAAGAGGCGTTGTGCTGATAGTAGAGGCCCGAGCAGGAGCAGTTGATGGGGATGGTGATGAGGGTGTCGACGGGGATGGATTGGACGTCGGTGATATTGTTTGCGGCGGCAGTGACGGTGGTGTTGGAGTTGAGGAGGTAAGATATGGAGACAGGGCTGTTGTAATCTGGGGAAGATTTGAAGGTGAGGTAGGAGATGCATGATGGAACACTGTTGCAGAGGTTGCCACTTGTGGCGTTGGTATCGTGATTGGAGCAATTTAGTTGTTTGTTGTTGACGTACTCTTGTTGGGATTCAGATTTTGGGATGGAGGAACAGAGGAGAAGCACCAGTGTTACGGCGGCTACGGGCCACGCCCCGGTGGCCATTTTTGCGTGTTGAAGAAAAAGAAAAAGATGAGAGCTTTCTTGATTTGGAGGGTGTGTTGAGCTTAAATTCAAAGAACGCGTTACTGTGTGTTATCAAGTTTCAATTTTTTGTGTTCCAAACCAAAAGCGTATGGAATGGGGTGGAGACCCAGTCAAAGTCGTTTTGTTTTTGGAATTTTCCACCTTTGAAATGCTGTGCTTATTTTTACTGTGATTCACATTAATGTTCACTTTGAATGATTGTTCTTTCGGGTAAAAAAACACCATTTTAATAATGAGCTGGATTTCTTTGTAGTTCTTCTGTAGAGTGTGAAGTAAGTATGAACATGTCTTGTTCTTTTCTGCTACGACGTTGAATTGTACAAGTTGGAAGATAGATGTAGTTTGACTTCAGACAAAATGCAAGATTCCGTGGCTTATGTGGTTGGATAACGAACCCTCCACACACGCAACTGTTTTTTTTAGCTTGGAAATTATATAACGAGAGAGAATTGAAATGAAAAACAGTGTAAAATAAAATTATAAATAACAGGTAGAAAGAGAGAAGAAAATCATTTCCATGGAGACATGAAATGTGTATTATTCTAAGAAATAAATTATTTGTTTTGAGCAGTAGAAGACGGATAGTATTCAACAACATGACCCAGGCTAAACGCTAAGAAAAGTTTCAATTTTTATTTTTTATATTTTAAGCAGTGGTGTTGCCATAATCATTGACCACAAGAATACTATTTCAAATGGAACTGATAATGAAGGCTGTGGAAAAAGAGAGGAAGTTGCATCATAAAAACTTTGTTGGCTTTAGGTTAGGTTGACTTCCTGTTGCTAAGTCATAAAGGAGATTGAGTTTAATTTGATTCGCTAAATACGTCATAAATGGTGTTTTTATTTTGTGACTTACTTTCTTTAATTGTACTAATGAAAAAATGTATATTTAAATTATCTTATATTTTTTATTAACCTTTTAAATTTGGATTATTTATAAGAATAAGAAACTTGAGTTTTTTTTTTTTTGCCTTTTATGGCGGATATTATATTAGGGTAGGCCAAAGGTAAAATGATAAAAATTCACTCTTTTTATGAGTTTTGTATGTTTGAAGTTTTTTTTTTGGGTTAACACAACATAAAAACAAAGAAAGAAAAAATAATGATAGTTTCTGAAAAATTTAAACAATTCAACCACAATTAATTACTTTTTTCTTTCGTTGCGTCTATACCCTCCATTGATGATAAAAAAAGTAGGGTTAGATTTTAAAATAAACAAAATACATAAATAAGGTTTGTAAAACATAAAACATGATTTTAGTTTTTCGAATATTAAAATAAAAATTTCAAAAGTCATATTTAAAAATAATGCTTTCTTCTTTTAAACCAAACAGATAAATTATAAAGCAGTGTTTTAAAATATGGCTTTTTTATTTAAAATCGTGTTTTGAAATACATTTTGGATTTTTATTTTCTAAAACCTATCTAATTTTGTAAAATTTGTTAAAAAGTTGTCATAGCTATGGTAAAAAGTCCTCTTTTTCTTAGCAAATAAATGTGTGATAAACTAGCAAATAAATGTGTGATAAACTAGCAAATAAATAAAGTCCCATAATGTACATTTGCAATGTTCTTTTTCTTTTCTAAATGTGTGTCAAAGTGCACAGTAATCTTGAAAACATATGCTTTTAGAAAATAACAGAACAAAAATTTATGAAATACTAACAAATAAATCAAATAAGGCATCAAATAAAATGGTCAAAGCACCAATAAACTCACAAAGCAAACCTAAAACCCAATTGGTTTCAAAAAAAGCTGTTTCTAAAATATTTTCTCACCATTTAACAATAAAATTCTCATCCAAAACAAAAACAGTAGAGAGATTTTTCTTATATACTTTAGTTTCCATCTAGTTCAACTAACCTCTCCCTCACTTCCTGTTTTGTGTCTTGCACCACCCTTCACAAGCTATCTGAACTGAGTTCAAATTCTGTACAGGATTTTTTGGTAATATCCTCTGCTATGCTTTCAAAATACACTAATATTGATATTTAAAAAATATTTTTAATGTAATTTAAAACATCAGTGTATTTTAAAAATACATTTAAAAATACATCAGAAGAACAACACACAAAAATCTAACAGAAAATCTTGCTTAGCTACGTTTGGAAAACTAAACAATTTCTGAAAATGTAAATCAAACACACCCTAATTGCCCATATTGATAAAGGATTGATTAGTGGAAACAGTAGAAGAATTCTATACATCTTATTCACCTATAACCAGATGTTAAATCTACAAAAAGGAGAAGAGATAGCACAAGCTCCCTTTTGCTGACTGTGCTTGCATCAATCGTGCTTTCTTTTGCAGCCTTCTAGTCTGAAAAGTCTGAAGCAAGTGTAAACTAGCACTAGGAATGCAACAAGAAACACTGCAACAAAGAAAGACTTCAATTTAATCATCATACTATAATACTAAGCATGCCACATACAAACTAAAGGATCACTTGCTTTGTTAGTGGAACTTAGAACTTAGAAGTGACTTACCAATTAAGGTGCAACAGAACAAGATAGCCAGGCGATATCTTACAAACCATGGCAGACTAACTTCAAGGGTGCAATGCTTCTTATTATCATGTCCTGCTTTTTCTCTGTCAAAACTCTCTGAATTTGATGATTGCAATTCCGTCAATGAAACATCAACACCTGTAACCGTGATGCTCTCTTTGTCCCTCACTTTTAACTTCAGAGTCACTGGGTGAGAGTCCCAATCTATTTCAATAGTTCCAAAGTTTGGCTGACCTAATGAAAACCCACATTTGAAACATCAAAAACATGAAAAGCAATATAAATATCCTTACCAAAAATAAGAAGGAAAAGTTTACCATATATGCAAGATTTGTATCTGCAGTGTTGGCCCTTTACTCTCATCGTCGATGGGGTCAACAATGCAACAAATCTCACAAAAGAACGCAGGAAAGATGGGACAACTTCCTCTACTGATTGAGTAACCCCACTTGAGGTTACATCATAAAGTGGATAGCCAACAGCACAATCATATCTCGTGATTTCCCCAAAGTGAACATCTCCACTGAGAAAAAATACTCCAGCTCTCTGCATAGAAAAGACTAATGAGAAGTGAAATGAGTACTCACTACACAAACATAAATGGTAACAATGTAAATTCCTTTTAACAACAAAGATGTAAAAGATAGAAGTAGAATATGAATGTGCTGAAACTTATTACCTTACTATCAGCTATTAATTTAAAAAGCCGGTCTCTTTCCTTTGGAAAACGACCCCATGACTCCATTGCAAACAATGGCTGAATGGTTGCTGAAAGATTTGATATAACCTGACATATAGATTAACTATATAATGTAACACAAAAACAAAGCACAACAATCAATACTAAAAAAGGAATGTACAAATGATTCCTTACTATTAACATGATTTCAAGCACAAAAACATAATTATATTGAGATCAGCAAGATTTTCATAAGAAAAGCACCCAGAGCAGTAGAATGTAGAAAAAACTTTCTAAGACAATAGAATAATCATTTCCAGTTAAATTTAAATATACACTGTCAAAAACACAGGCATAATAGTTTATAATGTAGCCAAAACTCAAAGAGCCAGATGTCATAAAGAATCATTTGTTTATTATTATGAATAATTTTGAAATATGTCTAGCAGTATTAGTAATTGTAGTACCTGAATAGAAGATCCAATTATGGTAAGAGCCGTTGGTGGACCCTTGAGCTCTTTTTCCAACCACAACCACTGTGAATTCCCCAAAATGGTACCATCACTTCCTACAGGGTCTCTGTGATATCTAGTATCTAAGAGTACAATCTGAGAAGTTTTCCCCAATCCGCAATAAAAGCAGTATTAGCACAAGATGGGAGCTTAAAAGTCAAAACACAATTTAAAAGCAGCTCTCAGGCCTTATTATTGACAAAAACAAAGTGAGCTTTGTAACATTTTGTAAGACATTTAAAATGATCAAGTAATGATGGCTACCATCCTACCATGGGACAATAATATAGAAAGAATTTTATGAATTTGAGAAAGAATACTAAATTACATTTGGTCAATACCTTGATATCTCTACCTACAGGACCATACGTATATGAGGCATATACACCAGCCTGTTTCCGCCTGAAATGAGAAGCTAGGGTAAGTATCTAAATCAAAATCTGCTTTACCCCAATAATCAAGAGAATGATTCAATATGTTAGGCAGAACAAATCAAATAACAGAAAATGCATGGTTAAGATCAGTCCAACATGATAATGCATCAAAGGAGATTATCCACCCACCGTGGGCTATCTTGAGGTTCATCCAAGAAATCAAGAAGCAACTTCTGGTTGGTGATTTTTCCTTGAAATTCTTTTCCTGCATCATTTAATCCATAATCGTGATCATCCCATGTACCAATAACCTATTAACAAACCAAATGTGAAAGTCAGGCCAAGATACCAATAAACACAGTCACCATTTTAGTAAATCAACCCACAGACATTTCAACAATGTGCTTTTTCAATATGAATCTGAACTAGAAAACAATAACAAAAAGAAAATCTTAGAATGAAACACCTTAGCGTTCTGATGAAGTCGAATATAGCCAGGACTAGACTTAGCCTTTTCATATCTAGCCTTCATTTCCTGCTCAGAGGAAGGAACAAATCGTGGAACATTCTTCCATGGCCCAACAGTTCTTTCCCGTCCAAATATTTTGAAAGGGCGTTTGAAGTCCCCGTAAATGTTATCACCCAGCCATATAAAAATTTGAGGACGGAAGTCCACCACTGCATCCCAAATGGGCTGGCAAACACACAGAATACATATATGTTAATGATCTGACACGAAGAAGTTAACAACACCCTGAAATCGTAGCAATTGAAAGCCTAAATAATAACAGATATTAGGATTTTAGTCTAAAGCTGTCAAACAAGAAACCAATGTACGATTTGTAAACCCAAACTACAACCAAAGAACACAAAAGCTTAGCTGAGATTTCTTGAATTTAGTTGCAGCAGATGAAATACTATTTGGTTGGCTTGATTAAGAAATACTATAAAAGACCATACAGTTGCATACTGCCAAGTACAGCGTAAAATAAAAAGTTGTCTAGTTTTGGTTCAGCATGACATGAATGATTGTTTTTCAGTGGTAGAAGTGTGAAATACACCATGAATTGAATTTGTCTACTGCATAATGAATTTTTAATTCTTCTAAAAATTGGGATAATACGAAGTTTCAGATGCATCTCACTCTTTCGTGAAAAATTATATAACCAAGAATTCTTACTTACAAACAGGGAACAGGTTCCAGAATCCAAGGAAAATTATAAACAGAAACAGTTGGTTTGTCACTTGTTACATAAAATTAATCAAATATCTTTTGTTCACAGAATTTACATAATTGCTGTGGTTGTTGTTATTGCTGTTTCTTTTTTAAGTTGAGTACAAAAGAACTGCAGTTCGCTTAAAGCTGACGTGATATTGGGACTGCAACAGCATGTTAGTACAAGAATTGAGATATCGTGGTTGGAACAAAGAAACAGAATAACTAGTATATCAGTTCCATTACACGACACTGCAGCATGGGTAAAAATAAAACAAAGAAAAGACAAAACAAGAATAAAAAGTAGAAAAAAAAAACAAAAAAGCATGACAAAATAAGAAATTTTTTGAAACCTGAGGTGCGCTCTGGTTGGAGCATGATCCGAAGGCAATTCGGGAGACCACTTGTTCCTGTTTCTCGTGACTGTCGGAACTGGTAACGGTTACTGTAACGCTGACCATTCCGATCAAAACGACGGCGTTCCACCACCGCCACCGCCACGGACGTTGATCGATGCCCATTTGCCCAAAAACCACGACTTCGAATTCAGTTCTTTCTCAGAGATCATAAAAAGGGAACTTTCTCACAATTTGAGACCAATGGCAGACACAAAATGAAACTTTCGGTTGTTATATAACCAATTTCTTTTCTCTTTTTTTTATAACTTTCCAATAAAAATAAACACAGCATTGAATGAAACATTTTTCAAATTCGGAAATAAATATACGTCATTTTTACGACACAACAGCTTCTTTCTTCTGCAAGAGATTCTCGCAAAGTCACTTTTTTTATATAATCTTTTGAAGACAATTTTTTTTCCCGGAAGAGGTAGTCACAAAGTCACCTTTTTTCTATAAAATTAACATTATTAGATTGGAAATAGTTAAGTTTATTCTTATTATATTGATTGATACCAAATATCTTTATTACTAATTTTTATATAAAAAAATTAAAGTAAAATCTTCTCCCTTCAAAACTCTTTTTAATCGGTTAAACTTAAACTTGAAACTTCATTTAAAAATTTTAATTTAAATATACTCAAACCAATGCTATAATCTAAAAATGATTAAGAATCAATATCAAAAAAATGTCCATAATTATAACCACATCTTACATGCGTAATATTATTTCGTATAATCATATATTGTTAGTATGATAAATGCATTAAATTTAAAATGATTATATTAAAACTCATGTTCAGGACTATTTTTTATTGATGGAAAGGATCAAACATAAACTATTTTTAATTATGGTTTATATGTACTTAAATATACTTAAATATTGAATTTCATTGACATTTGACAAAGCTTTTAGTACCATCACCATGTCTGTCTGTCCAGAACACAGTGAAGCAACTTTATTTGTCGCACTGATTGATTGGTGATGATGATGATGGAGTCTGCGTTGACTGTAGTTGACCACTGACCAAACATGGAACCCATTTATCCAATGTCCTCCAAAAGCATTCCTCAAAGGCAAGAAATCTGAAATTGTGCATTGAAACAAATCCAATGTTATCACTTTCAACAGTTACATCGCCCAAAAAATTAGCTTCCACACACTATTGCATATCTCCATCTTCTCTCTAGCTAATAGCAATAGCATTCATAATTGAGTCATCTTTTTCTTTTTCTGCTTTCTCTGTTGATTTGAGTTTTTTTGTCAATTTATTTTGTAATTAAAACAGTGAAATAGTTAGATCTTTATATAATAATTTTGAATATGATATATGTTTAAATAATCATTTGATCATTCGTTCGTCCACGTCCACGTCCTATTTAAGATGAAACATCTTTTACTGTATAAATGGATATATTTGTTAAGAGTGACAAAGTTTTTGAAGTTTTTGCAAGAATCAATACAATAATGTTATAGACTTTTAGAGACTAAAATAACAGGTGATTCATTAAAATTAACATAACACGTTAATAATGAATTAGATAATGATTCATGACATGCATGGCTTTTTTGAAAATGGTTCTGAGCACTTTCGCAATGAGAATGAGAGTTTCCTTTATACAGAACTTGTTTACGTGGAATTACTTACGTTTGTTCAAGCAACTTTTGCAACTCTTCACTGATGAATGATAGCAGAATGAGAAGGATTTCATGGCACCCAGTTGAATAATGATAGCTCCACAGTTATAAACTTGGATGCCACAACCATTAGATCAAGGTTTATGTGTAATACAAAATTTCTTCTTATATTATCCAAATAAAATTTTCAATTTGATTGAAAAACAACCTTCACTATACTCATAATATATATATATATATATATATATATATATATATATATATATATATATATA